>Ga0315314_1000021_pt1 | contig 248384 bp, 240 predicted proteins | sample TDP9_MG_FD_203631 | JGI IMG/M metagenome (GOLD analysis project Ga0315314, IMG submission 203631) | Freshwater sediment microbial communities from Lake Towuti, South Sulawesi, Indonesia - TDP9 | ecosystem: Environmental > Aquatic > Freshwater > Lake > Sediment | place: Indonesia: South... | reverse complement strand
ACTATATAGACCTCCCCCTCCAACACGCCCACCCCAATGTCCTCAAGCGGATGAAGCGCCCCCACAATATGAAAAAAGTGCGAAAATTGATAGCCGACCTTCGCCAGGCCATGCCCGATATCGCCATTCGCACCACCTTCATCGTCGGCTACCCTGGGGAGACAGAGGAGGAATTTTTGGCTCTCCTCTCCTTCCTAGAGGAGATGAAATTCGACCGCGTGGGGGTCTTCACCTACTCCCAAGAGGAAGGGACGGAGGCTTCAAGCCTCCCCGGCCAACTCCCCCAGGAGGTAAAAGACGAGCGGCGGTTGAGGGCCATGGAGTTGCAGCAGAAGATATCCAAGGAGAAGAACAAGACCTTCATCGGCCGAAGGCTAGAGGTCTTAGTAGAAGGAGTGGGGGAGGGGATAAGCATAGGGCGGTCATATCGCGATGCCCCGGAGGTGGACGGGATGGTGCTCATCCAGGGCGAGTTGCCCCTTAACCAATTCGCCCCCGTCCGCATAACGGGGGCGCTGGCGTACGACCTTATAGCCACGCCCGTAACGTAGCATCGCTACACCCCCGCGACATCTTTGTAGCGTCCGAGTTCATCTCGGACGAAGACGTCGCAGATAAACTGCGACGCTACATCTTAAACCCGTCCGTATCACGGGGGCGCTGGAGTATGACCTCATCGCCACGCCGATTTAGGGGTTCCCCTGCTGGTATTCCCCTGCTGGTCTCGGATTTGAAATCCGAGACCAGCGGTAAGGGCCTCCCGTCCGCATAACGGGGGCGCTGGAATACGACCTTATCGCCTCACCTTCTGCGGTGTAGGGCAGAGGTTCACCTTTCTTGAGGCGAAGCCGAAGGGTCCCCTCCTGTTTCAGCAAGCCAGGCCTCCTCAGGGGGCAAATTGTGGTATAATAACAATGTACGAAGTGGCGCATATGAGATCCGTTATACGCCATGCGATTGAGCGGTGTTGAGAATGGATAAGTCAATTTACACGTATGCACTCATTAAATCCCTATACGACCAAGGGGAAGATTACATCGATTCCTTTTGGCCTTTTGCAATTAAGGCATTTCCAGCGGACAGATTTCTAGATTCTGCTTCTATACAGAGAAATCTGAAGAAAAAATTTGATTTGGAAATGCCGCTGCACGTACTCGGAACTATTCTAAACAGGGCCAAAAGACGTCATTATCTAAAACAGGAGGAAAAACGGTATAAGCTAACAGGGAAAGGTCTCGAATATCGGGATACACTTGAAACCGATAAAGAAGTCGCGAGGCGGATCAATGCCCTACTTGAAGACATGACGCAATTCTTCAACGAGAGGAACAAGCCTCTAAGTCGGGGTGAAATTGGCGATCTACTTGTGTGTTTTCTGCACGCGAATATCGAACCTCTCATAGAGTTTATAAATCCCTCGGCTCTTCTGAGGGAACTAGCCATTCGCAAGCTTGAAGCTCATGGGAATCTTGTGATTGAATATATCCAACTTGCTGAGCAGCAGAAACCAGAAAATTATAGGACCTTGCAAGAGATGCTTTTGGGCTGTGTTATTTCAGCAACCCTTTACAGTAAAGAACCTTCCGACATGACTGAGATAACAATTAGGAAGTTTGAACCTTCCCAGGTTTTTTTGGACACGAATTTCGTCTTCTTCATATTAGGTCTACATACCCCAGAATTCAATGTGCCTGCCAAAGAACTTCTTCGCTTGCTCAAAAATCGCGGCTTCGATCTCAAGGTATTCAGTTTCACCGTAGACGAGATGTGCCGAGTTGTTAACGGATATCTAACACAAGCTCATCGCTATCCTATCACCATATCAGTGGATACGCTCTATAGCAGTCTCAAAAGGCAAGGTTGGACAAGAACAAAGACCAGAGAATTCATAGCCAACATAGAGGGCATTCTACTAGAAAATGGGATTCAAATTGTATGGGCAGCAGATATAGACCTGAAGAATTACATGCCACCAAATGAGGAACTCAGGAATCTCATAGCAAAGTATAAACCTTTCCAAGACCTCTTACCTCAAAATCACGATCTTGCAGCTATAGAAAAAATTAAGAAAATTCGGAAAAGGCCAGTAAGAAGAATAGAAGACTCAAAGGTATTCTTTCTAACGGCAGATGCTAGGTTGAGTAGATTTGATTTTATAGAAATGGGGCATAAAGAGAATGGAACCATATGCGAAGTCATTCTGGACCGGTTATTGACCAATATTTTGTGGCTAAAAGACCCAAGTACGAAACTTCGTCTTGAATCAATAATCGCGGCATACTCGCGCGATCTCTTCATTAAAAGGAGGATATGGGATAGATTTTATGAGGTCCTTCGGCGGTTGAGACAGGAAGGAAAAGTAGATGATGAAAACATTTCAACGCTATTCTATCACGGTTACATAGAAGATGCTTTGAGGGGATTCGATGACTGGGAAGCCGATGAGATCACATCTGACTTTGTATTAGCAGAAATTGAAGAAGCCGCTAAATTCAAAGAGGAAATGCTGGAAACAAAAATCCGAGAAAAGGAAGAGCAATTTCTCCAGCAGTTGAAAGAGGCGGTGTCCATAAAAGAACAGCAGAAAGAAAGAGAATGGTTAGAAAGAATACAAAAGATTAAGGCGAGTTTAAGAGAAAGTGCTCAAGGGCAAGCTCGTAGACAGTCGACCCTATACGCCTTCGTTCTAACACTGTTGGTATTGGGGATAATTTATGTCATTTATCTACTGTCTAAGCAAGTAGGACTCGTTGACTTCCTAACTTTGCTCCTTCCAGTCATCTTGGGTGGTTCCGGAATACTTGGACTATGGACAAAATTTAGAACTTACTTAGAAAGAAGATTGGTTACTGGCATATATATCCACAAGTTAAGGGAAGTAAAGTTAGATGAGGGACAGAGAGAGTAGTCCCATGGCACATAACATCGTATGCGCGCGGCTGGCTGACGCCCTCGCTCTTACCCACATTCCTCTCGCCGGTTGTGCAGGGGCTACTCCACCTCCTTCACCTCATACCTATACGTCCCCACCTCCGTGGTGCTTGGAGCCAGGGCGGAGACGACTAGGACGACCTCATCCACCTCGTCCGCATCTATGAGATACTCCCCCCTCTGCTCCTCGTCCAACTCTAGCCTTCGCACCCTCGTCTCCCGCCCGGCGAACTCTATCACCTGCACGATCCACCTCTGAGGGAGGAAGTTATCCATTCGGATGAAACCCTCCGCCTCCCAGCCATCGTCGCTCTCCGCATCGTAGTCGTACTCCAGTTCGGGGATACTTATATCGTCCACGGCGAAGCCGGGGCGATTAACGGCGTCGTCGGTGATATATTCGAAGCGGATAAGTACCTCCCCTCCCGTATAATCGCTCAGGTCGACCACCTCTTGAATCCAGCGGGGCTTCTCCCCTCTGCCGCTCACCCCCGTGTAGGCCCAACCGAAACTGTTGCCGTTGGGGTTGTAATCGGTGGTCGAAGGGGCGTGCAAGATATCCCAGATTTCGCCCCCATCGGTCGAGATCTCCACATAGGCGTAATCCCAGTTCTCCTCGATGTCATACCAAGCCCAAAACTCGAGGGTAGCGCTCTCCAAATCAGTGAGGTCGAAGGCACGGGTAAGGGTCATATCGCTCTCGTCGCTTCGGTTAGACCACCACTGATAACGACCGCTATGGGGCTCGTTATCCATCACCTTCACCCAGGTGCCCCCTTGGAAATCGATCTTTAGATCGCGCTGGGGTTGGAAGGCGATATAATCGGCCGCATATTGGTGGACACTCTCCTCCTGCTTCGCCGGATAACGGTGCAGAGGGTAAACATTGCCCACCCCCATCCGCAACTCCCGATAGCCGTACCGCCCATCTTCCAAAGAGGGGTCGTCCAGATAGTTGGCCACCACCCAATCGGCGAAGAGTTCATCGAAACTATATCCAAACTCCAAAAGAACGGCGTCCACACTGGCAATGCCATTGGCCGGGTGGGCCACCAAGGCCCGCGTCGCCTCCTCACCGAAACGCTCCAGGAAATAGGAGGTAAAGAGATAAGCAGCGCCATAGTTGGGGCCCGCTTCGCCGGTCTCATCTGGCCAGGAGTTCATCTGCGTGTCCGGCTGCATAGCGAAGGCCATCTCCTGACCACCGCTCTCATACCCGTTCAGATAGGATGCCAACTCGGAGAAGCCTTCGTTAAGCCACGTATCTTCGTTCGGGTCGTTGTAAGAGTGGATCATATGCTGAAACTCATGGGCCAGCACGCTATTATAGAAGTCGCTGCCTATAGCTACATTATCAAGGTTTATATAGAACATCTCCCTCTCGTTAGAGAATTCATGCACTATACGGGAGTACTCATCGGCGCTGGAGTAATAGCCGGCTACCGAGTCTCCAAGCCCCCGGGCATGGACGATATTCAAATGGGGGTCGCTATCCACCCCGGGAGTCCACTCGCTGCCGAAGAACTCGCGATTCGTGGGATAGGTCTTCTCCTCGAATATATCTGCCGCCTCCTTCAGTCGCTCCAGGTCCACATCGACCCCCTCCTCCACCCACATATAAAGATGGGGCGTGGCGTAGAGGAGTTCAGCGGTGATCTGGAAATGCTCATCGGTATCCACGTTGGAAACCCAGAAGATCTCTTCATCGCCGATCTCATACTCGGGCGGGCTCTCCCTAACTATCTCTGGGATCGGCTCCTCCACATGCTTGAGCCGCTTCGTCAAGGCGATGAGGTCTCTCACTGGAACCTCTGTCCTCTCTAACAACTCCCAAGTCTCCATCCCCACTTGAGGGATAGGAGTAACCTCTATGGTGGGCGGAAGAGTGGGCGTGGCTTCCAGTATCTCCAGTGTAGGGCTGGGCTCTGGCGTCTCCAGTGTGGGGGTGGGCCAAGTGGCCAGCCAATAGGCTACCGGTATAGCCGTGAGACAAGAGATGGCGCAGAGGCAAAGCGCCAGCGAGGCTAGAGCGATGATAACGGCTGTTCTCTTCAACGTTTCTCCTTCTATTCGATGAACAGCTGCAACTGACAGATATTCGTCGGCGGATAGTTTCCGGTAATATCAACCACCACTAGGCGGAGGGAATAGACTCCAGGAGAGAGTCCGGAGGTATTCCAACTCGCCAGATGTCCGTCAACGATCCGCTCCTTACCTTCATCCCGCTTCGGCCCTATCCAATGCCAATCCCCTTCTGCGGGCTCAGCTCCCATGGCGAACTCGACCTTGTAGTACCAGAAGTCGTCTATATCGACTGTTCCCCATATCTCCACCATCCCCTCCACCTTAGCCCCCATCCCAGGGGAAGTGATCCTGGCCTGGGGGTTGGGGCAGGCGGAGGGTGGAGGGGGGTGGGTAGGAGAAGGAAAGGGAGGAGTAGGAAATACAACCACGGCGGGCCTAGTGGGCCGTTCCAAGGTGGGGGTGGGCGTCACCGGGAGGGGGGACAAGGCAGGAGGAGGCGTAACGAGCATCGATTCCGGCAACTCTTCTCTGGGAAGCCTCCCTAGAGCCGGGGCCAAAGTAGAATCTACAAAAGCCACCGCCCCCATTACCAAGAGCAAGCCCCCTATTGCCAAGCCGCAGTGATAAGCCCGGCTAGTGGCCGCCTCCTTCTCAGCGGTATGAAGGGCCGCGCCCCTCTCCCGGCAGGCCACAAGGACTGCCCGGAGATAGAAAAGCATCACCACCCCACCGGCCAGATATATCCAGAAGGCGATCTTAGCCAAGAACTCGATGAAAACGGTCATAGTAACGCCCCTGACAAAAAGGGGAACGAAGACCCTCGTTCCCCCTCACCAACCCCAGCACCCCCTTTGTCAGATCCTACCCAAGACCCCTTTGATCAAGGCCAGAAGTTTGGGGAGCGCCTTCTCCCCCGCTTCTAGTACCTCCTCGTGGAGTCCTTCTCCTTTAGCCACAAGGGGATGTATCACGGCGATATTGCTGATATGAGAGATGCCCAGGACCCGCATCCCTCGATGCCGGGCTACAACCACCTCCGGTACCGTCGACATCCCCACCGCATCCGCTCCCATGAGGCGAAGGAAACGGATCTCCGCCGGCGTCTCAAAGGTGGGACCCCCTACCATAACATAGACCCCTTGCCGCAACTCAAGCCCCAGTTCGTGTCCCACCTCCAGGGCGATCTTGCGCAGTCCTTTATCGTAAGCCTCAGACATATCCACGAACCGGGGGCCCAACCTTTCATCGTTGGGGCCAAATAGAGGGCTCTGACCTGCCATCCCCACCAGGTTGATATGGTCGGTGATGAGCATTAGATCTCCCGCTTTGAAACCCTCGTTCAGGCCACCGGCCGCGTTTGTTACGATAAGGATCTCCGCTCCTAGCGCTCGCATCACTTGCACGGGAAGAGCGATCCGCTCCAGGGGGTAACCCTCGTAAAAGTGGGGCCGCCCCTGCATCACCACCACCGCTTTTCCCGCCAGATGACCAAAGACCAAGCGCCCTGGGTGCCCCTCCACGGTAGCCAGAGGGAAATCGGGGATCTCCCCATAGGGGATAACCAACGACTCCTCCACCTCCTCAGCCAAGCCGCTCAGCCCAGAGCCGGTGATGATCCCCACCTGAGGCTCAAGGGAGGCTCGAATCTGGCCCGCTACCCTCTCTACTTCCTCGAAGTTGTACATCACAACTTCCCCAGAAGTTCCCCCTTCTCCCTCTGGAACTCCTCCTCGGTGATGACCCCTTTCTTGCGCAACTCATCCAGTTCCGCGATCAAGCCAGGGATATCCTGGGTGGGGGGGGCCTCTTTTACCCTCTCCGCCTGGCTTCTGAACGACTCCAGGCGACTCACCCCCTCTTTCTGGTTCAACATCTCAGTTTTGAACCTTACGGGGTGTGCAACCCGCTCGAGACGGTTCACCCCTATCTCGCTGGCGGTGAGGATCTCCACTTCGCCATAGTCGAGGAACCTCCCCAGTAGCGACTGGTCTAAGACCACATCGTTCACCTTCTCCAAGGAGGAATCTATGACGTGCTTGTTGATGATACCCTCCACCTGGACCACCCGCCGGTTGGTGATCACGTATTGCTCGTTCCACCAATGGAGAAAGTCAAGGGCAAACTTCCCTAGGGGAAAGGCCAAGAGCAGGAGGGCTACCAAGGCCCAAGGGCCAACGAGGCCCACGAGAAAGACGCACCCCACGATTATGAGAAGCGAAAGCAAAGAGTTGACGAGGATGGTGGAAAGGATCGCCAGCCAATGCCTTCGCGTCTTGAAGACTATCCCCTCATACTCTCCCATCAGACTCTCTAGATAACCCATCTTTCCTCCCCCTTAATATTATTATTTGGCTCGGGGATGCGATCTGTCGTACACCTCCCGTAGCCGCTCACTAGACACATGGGTATAGATCTGAGTGGTGGAGACGCTGGCGTGTCCCAGAAGTTGCTGCACGTTTATCAGGTCTGCATCGCCATCCAACATATGGGTGGCGAAGGAGTGGCGCAAGGTATGGGGGGTAACCCCCTCAGGAAGGCCAGCCTCCTTCACATACCCCTTAACTATAAGCCATAACCCCTGTCGGGTCAGTCCCCTTCCCCGCTGATTCAAGAAAAGAGCCTTCTCCCCCGGGTTTTCCGGTTTCAGGAACTCCCTCCTGCCCTTCTCTACATACTCCCGTAGGGCCTCTACAGCCTGAGCGTGGATGGGGATTATCCGCTCTTTCGAGCCCTTTCCCCAACAGCGAACCGAGGCCGAAGCCAGATTCAGATCGTCCAGGTTCAAAGATACAACCTCGCTGGCCCTCATGCCGGTAGCGTAGAGGAGGTGCAAAAGGGCGCGGTCCCGCAACCCCTTAGCCCCACCCTCTTTGCTCGGCTGGGCGAGAAGGCTTTTCACCTCCTCGAAGGAGATAACCCTAGGGAGTCGCTTCTCCACCCGAGGGGAGTCGAGGGCGGCTGTGGGATCATCGCTAATGTGGCCATCCCGCCACAAGAAGTGGAAGAAAGATTTAACGGCCGCCACCTTGCGGGCTACGGTGGAAGAAGCGTATTGTCGTCCCTCCTTCAGATGCATAATGTAAGAGAGGATATCAGGCTTCTCCACCCCCGCCCAAACCCACCTCCTCCCCTCTGCCAGGGCCATCAAATAGTCGAGAAATTGGGTGAGGTCGATCTTGTAGGCGGATAGAGTATTGGGAGAATACCCCTTCTCTACGGAGAGATGTTCCAAGAAGTCATCGATCCTTTCCCTTACTTTCGTCTCCTCCATGGGACTCTCCTTCGTCGTGCTTTATGGCAAAATCATTCTATCACAACTTTCCATAAAATCAACCCCCATCAAATATATATGGCCTCAGCCACGGTTGCAACTCCATCGCCCGGTAAAAGCCTCGGCAAGATAAAGATCGCCACACGTGCCTCGCGGCTCTCTAAACCCCTAGACGATGAACATCGCATCCCCAAAAGTGTAGAATCGGTACCCTCGCCTGATCGCCTCCTGATAAGCCTCATCGATCAACTCCTTTCCCGCGAAGGCGGCAACCAAGAGAAGCAAGGTCGAGCGCGGCAGGTGGAAATTGGTGATCAGGGCGTCCACCACCTGAAACCGATAGCCAGGGTAGATATAGAGACCCGTCCAGCCCTTATAGGGGGTTATCTCTCCCTCTCTATACGCCGTCTCCAAAACCCGGACAGCGGTCGTCCCTACCGCTATCACCCGCCGCCTCTCCTCCTTAGCCTGGCTGAGAGCCTCAGCCACCGAGGGGGAGAGTTCGCAATACTCCGCTTCTAACGTGTGCTCCTCCACCTCCTCACTTCTAACCAGTCGAAAGGTGCCGGGGCCGATGTGCAGAGTAACAAATAGAAACCGAACCCCTTTAGCCCTTATCTTCTCCAGGAGTTGGGGGGTGAAATGGAGCCCTGCGGTGGGCGCGGCCACCGAACCCTCTCGGCGAGCGTATACCGTCTGATACCGCTCTCCCTCTTTCAAAGGCTCGTGGATATAGGGCGGGAGAGGGATCTCTCCAAGTTTGTAAAGACACGGCTCCACCGGAGAATCGAACTCCCACAAGCGGCCCCTTTCTATAACTTCGAGGACCTTGGCTCGGACCGAGGAGGGGGGAACTCCGAACTCCACCTCGCTCCCCACCCTAACTTTTCGTCCCCTCACCAACCCTTCCCAGAGCCTATCTCCCCGCTTAGCCGTGAGCAACAACTCCACCTTCCCTCCTGTGGCTACCTTGTGGCCTAGAAGGCGCGCCGGGATGACCCGGCTGTCATTGGCTACCAATAGGTCTCCCGCACAAAGATAGTCGGCGATATCCCGGAAACGGCGATCTTCGATCTTCCCCTCCGCTCGACTGATGACCATAAGCCGGGAGGCGTCCCTGGGCTCGAGAGGGCGCTGTGCTATCAAATGAGAAGGTATCTGGTAATCGAAATCCTCGATCTTCACCGGACTACCCCTAAAGGGTGCTAATAGATTATCTTCGGATGTGGCGTGCCAAAAGGTTGAGGATTAAGGTGGCCAAGAGGCTGAGAAGAAGGCAGGTGGCTAAAGGGATATATATCTCCGCTGCTCCCCGCCGGATATGGATATCTCCTGGAAGTCGCCCTAGAAAGGGGATGCGGCCCATAACTATTAAGGCCAAACCCAGGAGCGCCAGAACCACCCCTAATATGAGAAGCATCCGGCCCACGGTCTCGATCATCTTACGCTTCCCAATCCCGGCGGCGGTAGATGGTCAGAAACTGACGCAGGCTCTCATCCTCCGTCCATTCCCAATCGTCGGCCCTCTCGTACAGGGGTGAGCCATCTAGGAAGTTGCCATAAACGATGATCAGATCCGGTCGCCGCCACATGATGTAGTCGAAGTCGAACTTCTCATGGCCGGGGATCCCCTGGCCCATGGTCTCCACCTTCATATGAGCCGTATGTTCGTCGTTAACCCCAAACATATCTAGGGTCCTCAAGCCAGAGTAGTAGGGGATTTGGCCTGCCGCATCGACAGCGATGAAGGTATCGGGAGGGAGATGCTCCCGCAGCCACCTCCCCATGGTGACCCTGGCGCGGGTTGCCTCCCTGGCCTGGAAGCGACGGATGAAGAGGGCATCCTCGCCGCCCAGGGAGGAAAGAGTAAAGAGGGCGACCACCCCTACCAGGGCCAGCAGGCTACCAACCCCCTTAAGATAGGAGGCCCATCTCTCGCGGCTTCTCTCTTTAAACCAGGTTTGAAGGCTCATGTAGGCCTCGTCGACCCCCATAGCCACCAGGAGGTAGAGGGCAGGGAGGATGGGAACGAAGAAACGGCCCACCGACCAATCCCCTCCCACATAGACGATGTAAGAGAGATAGGGTGAAACTACAAAGACCAGGTAACTCCAAGCGAAATTCGCCTTCCTCTTAAGAAGGGGCACTAAGGTCAGAGGTATGAGCAACCATCCGAGATGCGCCACTAAGAAAGTACGCAGGTGGGCAAACCCTCGTGCTACCTGAGCGCTCACCCCTTCGGTAGCCACCTTGGCGTAAAAGGTATTAGGGAGGAAATAACCGTAATAGTTATAGCGCCATAGAAAGTATGGCCCATATAACCATAGGAAGGAGAAGATCCGAAGAAGGTCGGGCCTGGAAAGAAGCCTCCCTTCCACAAGCAACCGATGAATTGCCCGGTGGAGCAGCGTGACGGCGAAGACCAAGACCCCTTCAGGGCGAGTCATGGCCGCTAGGGCGAAGAGGAGGCCCGAAAGGAGCGCCAACCTTTCGTCCTCTCCCTCCTGGAGATAGGCAACCATGCCACAGAGCAACAGGAAAGTGAAGATGGCCGTCTCCATCCCCCCTACAGACCAAAGGGCAAAGGAGCCATCGACAGCCAAGAGGAGCAGAGAGAGACCGAGCACCAGGGCCTTCCGAGCGAACTTAGCATAGACCAAGATCATAGTTCCCAGGGCGAAGAGGCCTCCCAGAGCCATGGCCACCGGCCCAGGCTCGACCCCCACCAAGATGAATAATGCGAGGAGCACTGTCCAAAGAAAGTTCGTGTACCCCTCTACCCTCTCGCCGATGTTGAAGACCAATCCCTGCCCTCGGGCGAAGTTTTGAGCATACCGGAAGGAGATGTAGGCATCGTCCACGCCATCATAGCCCAACTCCCTAAGATAGAAGGCCTGGTGGACTAAAAGAACCAGGATGGCGAGGAGTAAGTAGGTCAAAGGTTCCCTTGCCACCCTAGCCACACTTCGCACCGGGCTCATCTCCCTCTGTCTGAGGGCTTTTGTATCCCTCCCACTCGCTGTAGATACAGCCACAATATTTTTGTCTATAGAGGTTATGCTCCTTCGCCAGACGTCCCCGCTGCGTCCAGCCCCGTCGAAAGTTCTCGAAATAGAACTCCAAATCGTACTTGTGGCCCAACTCCTCACCGATCTTCCGTATCAATGTTTGGTCCTGATGGGGACTGATGAGAAGAGTAGTAGTGAAGGCCTCGCACCCTTCCTGGGCGGCCACCTCCGCTGTCTTCTCCAACCGCATCCGATAATCGATAGAGCAACGATCTCCCTTAGCCTCGTGGCCCAACACTCGGCGGAGGAACTCCACCATCTCGTATCTCGGCCACCAGATCATAGGGAGAGCCACACATCCAGCGTACTCCTCTATGCACTCCCGCCTTCTCTCATGCTCGGAGAAGGGATGGACGTTCGGGTTGTACCAGAAGCCAGTGACGGAGAACCCCTCCTCCCGAAGACGAGTTATGGTGTAGGTACTACAGGGGCCACAGCAGATATGGAGGAGTAACTTTTTGCCCTTACCCTTTTTGAGAGGGCCCGTCTTCTCTTTTGGCTGCCCTTCGACCTCATAGGATAAGCGTATGGTCGGGGGCTTGCCCTCGACCATGGTCGCCTTCCCTTCTCTCAGGAGCCTCTCCGCCTTCTCTTCCGGACAGGAGGAGAGTTCACGACCTCTTGTATCTACTACGCGCATCTCAAAATAGCGTCGGCTGCCCTTCCCTTTCATCGTAGGGGAGGCCCAGGTGGTCGTAGGCCAGTTTAGTAGCCACCCGCCCTCTAGGGGTCCGGTCGATGAACCCCAACTGCAAAAGATAGGGCTCATAGACATCCATAATGGTATCTGCCTCCTCGCTGATGGAGGCGGCGATGGTGTCGATCCCCACCGGCCCCCCGTTGAATTTATGAATTATGGCCTCGATGATCTTCCGGTCGACCTCGTCCAAACCTAGAGAATCCACCTCCAGAAGCCTCAACGCTTGGCGGGCCACCTCAGCGGTGATCACTCCATCAGCCCGCACTTGGGCATAATCCCTCACTCTTCTCAGAAGCCGATTGGCCACCCGAGGGGTCCCTCGCCCCCGCCTAGCGATCTCCTGGCACCCCCCCTCCTCGATCTCCACTCCCAGGATCCTCGCCGAACGGCGCACGATCTCCTCCATCGCTGAAGGGCCGTAGAAGCCCAGTCGATAGAGCACCCCGAAGCGAGCCCTTAGAGGGGAGGTCATAAGGGCCATACGAGTGGTAGCCCCTATCACCGTGAAAGGTTTCAGTCGAAGTCGAAGGGTATGGGCCTTGAGCCCCTTCCCCATAATTATATCTAGACATCGCTCCTCCATAGCCGGATAGAGCATCTCCTCCACAGGCCGGGGGAGGCGATGGACCTCGTCGATGAAAAGGATATCTCGTTCGCCCAATCGGCTCACTATGGTCGCGAAGTCGCGGACCCGCTCCACAGCCGGCCCAGAGGTGATCGTTATCTTTACCCCCGTCTCCTGAGCGATGATATTGGCTAAAGTCGTCTTACCCAACCCCGGAGGGCCACAAAAGAGCACATGCTCTACCGCCTCTCCCCTCTCCCGGGCAGCGTCCAAGAGTATCTTGATGTTCTCCTTCACCCTCTCCTGGCCGATGAACTCCCGTAAGGTCTTGGGGCGGAGAAGGACCTCTACCGCTACCTCGTCGGCCTTAAGCCTTGGAGAGACGGCTCTTTCCAACATTTTCACCTCTTTTACTCCATTATACCAAAGATAGAGTAGATGGCAAGCCCTCCCTCCAATGAGATGAACAAACGAGAAATGACCGAATTTTCGCCGAATACCACGAAATGGAGCGCTTTTCGGCTCTTTGGGGCCCTAAATTTCCTCTTTTCTCCGCCAAACTTGCCAGATCCTCTTTGACGGATCTGCGGAAAAGTAGTATATATTATTTGCCAAGACTAAAGACGATGAAGAGGGCATCGCTTCTCTATTTCTCACTATTAAGCGGTGCCTTTCCTACTCCTATGGGACTTCAAGGGGAAGAGCAGATGAGCGATGATGTAGAGAGGTTGAAAGGGGAGCGAAACCAGATATTAGCCGAGATAAGGCGCCTCCAGGGTAGCATGAAAGGCGAGGTGGAGAGGGATCTGGAGGAGGGAGATCCTGCTCTCTATGAACGGGAGAAGAACCTGGCTCTCCTTCAACATTTGGAGCGAGAACTGGAGGCAGTGGAGTACGCCATATCCCTAGCGGAAAAGGGAGTCTATGGCATCTGCGAGAATTGTGGAGAAAGGATCGACCCTGCTCGGCTGAAGGCTATACCCCAAGCCACGTTATGTCTTAAATGCAAAACGGAAATAGAGAGGAAAAGGCGGAGGGGGATATAACTTCTCGCCCTCCTCCTAGGAACGTGAGTCCCCATCGCCACCAAGGCTACCCCATGGGATAACGCCAAAAGCATATCCATCCACTCGAGAAAGGCTTTTCCCTAATAGCCACTGTTTGATTTTTCGACGCCGTTACCCTATAATATATTGGTGTGCTCTTTGGGCGCTCAACGACGACATCCGCCCAAGCCGACGGAAAGGGCTTTTTTTACGCCTGAAGGAGGATAGATGGCCAATCTAAGAGAGATCCGCTGGCATGGCCGTGGCGGTCAAGGTGTGGTCACCGCCGGAAAGATGTTGGCCGACCTGGCCCTGGACAGCGGCCAATATTTCCAAGCCTTTCCGGACTACGGCCCGGAACGGGCTGGGGCTCCGGTGCGGGCCTTCACCCGCCTGAGCAGGGAGCCTATCGATATCCATTCCCAGATCGAAGAACCGGATGTGGTGGTAGTCCTTGACCCCACCCTCATAGGCAGCGTGAATGTGGCCGAAGGGTTGAAGGAAGAGGGTATACTCATCGTAAATACAGAACAACCCCCTGCCGAGATCCGAGAGCGGTTGGGGGTCGGGAGGGGAAAGGTCTTCACCATAAACGCTACCCGCATCGCCATGGATACTTTGGGGCGGGAGATCACCAACACCCCTATGCTGGGTGCCCTAATTAAGGCTACGGGCTTCGTAGCCCTGGAGGATCTCGTAGAGAAGACTCGCCAGAGGTTCGGCCATAAGTTCGGCTCCCGGGTAGCGGAACAGAATGTGGAAGCCATCGAGCGGGGCTATCGCGAGGTAAGGGAGGGATAAAGTGGTCGATCTGGAAGCGGGATGGCGAGAGATACCTGAAGGGGGGCTGATCGTAGAGGCGGGCAACGCCGTAGAATATATCACTGGCGCCTGGCGGGCTCAGCGCCCGGCCCTCGATCTAGAGAAGTGCACCCACTGCTTATTCTGTTGGATCCATTGTCCCGACTCTTCCATCCTCGTCGAAGAGGAGAAGATGAAGGGCTTCGACCTGAGCCATTGCAAAGGCTGCGGCATCTGTGCCCAGGTCTGCCCGGTCGAGGCGATCACCATGGTCCAGGAGAGCGAATAACCCTCTATAGGGAGGAGATATGGGCAGATATATGGCTTTAGACGGCAACTCGGCCACCGCAGAAGCGATGCGTCAGATTAACCCCGATGTGGTGGCCGCTTATCCTATCACCCCTCAGACCAACATAGTCCAAACCTTCTCCGAGTTCGTGGCCGATGGGTTGGTGGATACGGAGTTCATCACGGTAGAGAGCGAACATAGCGCCATGAGCGCCTGCATCGGCGCTTCAGCGGCCGGCGGCCGGGTGATGACCGCCACCTCCTCCGCGGGGCTGGCCTTCATGTGGGAGGTACTTTATGTCGCCGCCTCTACCAGGCTCCCTATCGTCATGCCGGTGGTGAACCGCGCCCTTTCCGCCCCCATTAACATCCATTGTGATCACTCTGACTCCATGGGGGCTCGAGATGCGGGCTGGATACAACTCTTCTCAGAGAACGCTCAGGAAGCCTATGACAACACCATCCAAGCGGTGCGTATCGCTGAGAGAGAGGAGGTACGTCTCCCGGTTATGGTAATGTCGGACGGCTTCATCACCAGCCACGCTGTGGAAAGGGTGGAGATAGAGGAGGACGAAGCGGTCAAACGCTTTATCGGCCCTTTCCGACCGATCTACCCCCTCTTGGATGTCGATAACCCGGTCACCTACGGTCCTATCGATTTCTACGACTTCTATATGGAACACAAGAGACAGCAAACCGAGGCTATCAAGCGAGCTAAAGAGGCAGTGAAAGAGGTGGGGGAGGAGTTCGGCAGAACCTTTGGCCGCCCTTATGGGCTTCAAGAAGGGTATAGGCTAGACGATGCCGAGGTAGTGGTGGTCGTCCTCTCCTCCACGGCGGGAACGGCCAGAGGAGTGGTGGACGATTTGCGGGGTCGAGGGATAAAAGCGGGCCTCCTCAAACCCCGTTGCTTCCGGCCCTTCCCCGCCCAAGAGATCGTGGAAGCCCTGAAAGATAAAACCGTGGTGGGAGTGATGGATCGCTCCGACTCCTTCGGCGCTTTAGGCGGGCCGCTCTTCATAGAGATCTGTGCCGCCTTCCAGGTCCAAGGTGTGACCACTAAAGTGGTCGATTACATCTTCGGCCTCGGCGGACGGGATACCACCCCCGATCAGATCGAGAGCGTCTTCCGCGACCTTTTGCAAATCGCCAAAACGGGAAAGATCGAGCGCCTAGTCAACTGGCTGGGCGTGAGGGAAGGCAAACAAAAAGTCGTTGTTGCGGCCTAAGGTTTAAAGGAGAAAAAGATGGCTACAGCGCTTAAGTTGAAAGAACTCTCTAAGAAAGAGGACCGGCTCTCTCCCGGCCATCGCCTCTGTGCGGGCTGTGCCGCTCCCATCATCGTTCGCCAAGTGCTCTTGGCTATCGATGAACCGGTGATCGTGGCCACGGCCACCGGTTGCCTTGAGGTGAGCACCACCATCTACCCCTATACCGCCTGGCGGATCCCCTGGATCCACAACGCCTTCGAGAACGCCGCTTCCACCCTGAGCGGCATAGAGACCATGTACCGCTCCTTGGTGAAACAGGGTAAGACGAAGGAGCGGGATATAAAGTTCGTGGCCTTTGCCGGGGATGGAGGCACCTATGATATCGGTATCCAGGCCCTCTCCGGGGTCTTGGAACGGGGACACAGGCTTCTCTACATCTGCTACGATAACCAGGCCTACATGAACACCGGCATCCAACGCTCTAGCGCTACCCCCTATGGGGCTTGGACCACCACCTCGCCAGCGGGGAAGGTTATCCCGGGAAAGCCTCAACATCGCAAGGATCTTACCGCCATCGTGGCCGCTCACGATATCCCCTATGTGGCCCAGGCCTCTCCTCACCGGTGGAGGGATCTGATGCAGAAGGTGCGCAAAGGGGTGGCGGCCGCTGGGCCGGCCTTCATCAATGTCCTCTCCTCCTGCAACCGAGGCTGGCGCCATCCCACGGAGACAACCATCGAGATGTCGCGTTTGGCGGTGGATACCTGCTTCTGGCCCCTCTATGAGGTAGAAAAGGGGGAGTGGAAACTTAACTACCGACCCAAGGAGAAACTCCCCATCGAAGAGTTCTTGAAGCCCCAAGGCCGCTTCCGCCACCTCTTCAAGGAGGAGAATAAATATGTCATAGAGGAACTTCAAGCCGAGGTGGATCGGCGGTGGGAAGCGCTCCTCAAGCGCACCGGGGAAGCCTGAGAAGAGAGGGCAGCGGAAACCAGTCCGCTGCCTTTTTTAATAAAGGAGGGCAAGATGGCGGTTTTAGAGTCTACCCACCCCCTTATTAAGCATAAGATGACCCTCTTGCGGGACAAAGATACCGAGCCCAAGAAGTTCCGAGAACTGATCAGGGAGATATCGATCCTCCTGGCCTACGAGGCTACAGCGGACCTGGGACTAAAGGGGGTGGAAGTCATCACCCCTCTGGCCCCAGCCAAAGGGTACCAGGTGACGGAGAAGATCGGGCTAGTGCCCATCCTCCGCGCCGGCCTGGGGATGGTGGAGGGGATCTGGGAGATGATGCCCTCGGCTGAGGTGTGGCATATCGGCCTCTACCGAGATCATAAGACCCTAGAGCCGGTGGAGTATTATAGTAAACTTCCCGTCCACCCTACAGTGCAGGTCTGTTTAATCTTAGACCCCATGTTAGCCACCGGCGGCTCGGCGGTGGCCACGGTAGATATTTTGAAGAGGTGGGGAGCCAAGCGGATCAAATTCGTGGGGGTCATCGCCGCCCCTGAGGGGGTGAAGAGGCTCACCGAGGCTCACCCGGATGTGGATATCCATATCGCGGCCATCGATGACCACCTAACGGGCGAGCCAGAGAAGCCGGGAGACCCCCCAGCGGGCTACATCGTCCCCGGATTAGGGGACGCGGGGGATAGGCAGTTCGGGACAGGATAGAACCTGCTAGTTCCAGATAAAAGTAATGAAAGGAGGATTTGTCCGATGACCACTATCCATCCCGTGGATTTTCATCCGATTGGCGATTGTGAAAAGAAAGTAAGAGATTTCTGCCTGGGCCCGCCCGGCTCTCCAGAGAAGCGTGACTTGTCGTATGAATTCTACGATCTAGTTTGGGTACCTCAAGACAACCAACTTCACCCATTTGACATCTATCTAGCTAACAATGTTGGCGCAGGTGTAGTATCAGACGACTTTCGTAAGCTCTGGGAAAATCGCAAAAGGATCAACCAACAACTTGCAAAGGTTCCTGTCAATTTAGACCTTGCCGACGATAGGCTGGAAGTTTTCATCTCCTGGAAAGACCTGGAGGAGTTATTCGAGGCTTGTAGGGTTCCGGGAGTAGCACACGCTAAGATATCAAAGATACTTCACAAGAAACGCCCGCGGCTGATACCACTGATTGACGGTGCGGCTATCATTGAGCACCGCTACAACAGACCCGGATGTGAAGATGTAGCAGAGGACATGATCGAGATAACAAAGCTTATCCGACAGGATTTGTACCAAAACCTTGGCGAGTTGAACCAGATACAGAAAAATGTGTGGAGAGACCACAGCATTGACCTGACCCTTGTAAGGCTAATCGATATCATATTCTGGCAAGACTACAGCGAACACCGAAATGTCTGAAAGAGAACGCCCCACCTGGGACGAATATTTCATGGGTATAGCCAGGCAAGTGGCCCAGAGGTCAACCTGCCCCCGGGCATCGGTGGGGGCCGTGATCACAAGAGAGCGCCGCATCCTTACCACGGGTTATAACGGCGCTCCAGAGGGGTTGCCCCACTGCCTGGAGGTGGGCTGCATCATCGAAGATGACCACTGCCAGAGGAGCCTCCACGCCGAGCAGAACGCCATCTTGCAAGCGGCTTTTCATGGCGTCTCCATCGCCGGGGGCACCATGTATGTCACCCATCAGCCCTGCAACACCTGCGCCAAGATGGTCATCAACGCCGGCCTAAAGAGGGTGATCTATGCCGGAGAGTACCCCGACGAACTAGCCCGCAACTTCCTGGTCGAGGCGGGGGTGGAACTGATTCGCTTCCAGAACCCTTGACAGGTGAACCTGAGCACCCTAGAATGAGGGCAACCATAAAGGTTGCTTTTTTATCCTAGATAGAAAGGTAAATCGTGCTCTACTTGACCCTCTTCGCCGTGCCCTTGGTCTTGGCTTTTCTTCTCACCCCCTTGGTGGAGAGGATGGCGCGGCGCTTCGGCTTCGTCGACTACCCTCGCGAGCCCAGGCATTTGCATGAGGCGCCAACGCCAAAATTGGGGGGGCTGGCGCTCTTTTTCCCCTTCCTGATCGCTGTAGGGCTCTCCTTGATTCTACTGCCGCTAACCCTCGAGGCTCGCCCCGACTTACCCCACGAACTCCGGCGCTTGGCCGGGGTGGTTGTCGGCTCTCTGGTGGTGCTTCTGGTAGGCATATACGATGATAAGCGGGAACTCTCTCCCTGGCCCCAACTTCTGGTTCAGTTCTTGGCCGCAGGGGTGGCCATCTACTCCGGCATCGTCATCTACGAGATCGCCAGCCCCTTCGGAGGGCTCGTTATCTTCCCTACCTGGTTCGCCATCGCCTTCACCCTCTTCTGGCTCGTGGGGATGATGAACACCGTCAACTGGTTGGATGGCCTGGACGGCCTAGCGGCGGGGATCACAGTCATCGCCTCTTTTATCTTTTTCGCCCATAGCCATCGTCTGGAGCAGGTGAGCATCGCCCTCCTCCCCTTAGCCTTGGCCGGCTCTGCCTTGGGCTTTCTCCCCTACAACTTCTACCCCGCTCGGGTGTTCATGGGCACCTCAGGGGCCCTCTTTCTGGGCTTCGCTCTAGGCACCCTTTCCATCATCGGGGGGGCCAAGGCAGCCACCGCTCTTTTGGTCTTGGGGATCCCCATCCTGGACGTGGCCTGGCAGATCGTGAACCGCCTCCGGCAGCGTCGTTCCCCCTTTCGCGGCGACAGGGGCCACCTCCACCACCGCTTGCTGGATATGGGGATCTCCCACCGCCGGGTACTCCTGCTCTTCTACCTCCTCTGCGCCTCCTTCGGCGGATTGGCCCTGCTTCTGCCCCCCGGCCTCTACAAACTTTACGCCCTCCTCGCCCTAGGGGTTGTGGCGGTTATCGTTCTCTTCCTCACCGCCCGAGAGAGCCAACCTCCTCATTAGTTCACCTATACTTTACCTCTTCTCCGCGTAGGGCTCCCACCAGCCGCTCCAAAGGGTAGGGGTAAACTCCCCTGGGATGGGGGCATGAAGCCCACCAGGATGAAGAGGAGGCCATCCTTAGCGATCTGCCTCGCTGGACAGCATCCCTTTGCTCACCGAGAAAAGAAACCAAAGGTGAAGGGCTCTTGCGTAATCCCCTAGATGGGAGATGAGATGGCGCAGGGCCTCACCTGGCGAGGAGCCCAAGGGATAAAGGACCACCCCCACCGGGCGCCGATGACGCTCTTTCGAAGGGGGTCGGTTCTGGTTACAGAGAGGGAGGCGAAAGTTAACGCCTCCCCTCCTCTCTACCCAGATCGATTCAGAGAGCCCTCACTAGCCTCTCCATAGAAACCACAAAAGAGTAGAACAGGAACAAAGGAGGAAGAGCAAAAGAGTGAGAATGAGCCAAGGGAAGCGGCGCCGTCTTGCTGGAGGAAGTTCGCTGACCGCCCGGGCTGCCATAGAGGATGGAGCCACAAAGGCCCTCTCCGGCGAGGGAAGGGCACCCTCTTGAGCAGCGCTCTCCAAGGCAGCCATCATCTCTTCCACGCTCCGATAGCGATCCCCCCTCTCCTTGGCCAGGGCCTTCAAGACCACCCTTTCCACCGCTTCAGCGATGGTCGAGATGAACTGGGAAGGCCGAGGGGGAGGGGAGAAGATCTGGTCGCGGATGATAGCCTGGGCGGTATCCCCCTCAAAGGGGGCCCTCCCGGTGAGCATTTCGAAAAGAACGACCCCCAAGGAGTATATATCGGTGCCTCGATCTAACTCCTCTCCCCTGGCCTGCTCGGGGGAGATATATTGAGGCGTCCCCACCATCATATCCCGAGAGAAAGCGGCATCCACGTCCTCCATCATCCTGGCCAAGCCAAAATCGGTGAGAAAGATCTCTCCCTCCGCCGTCTCCATGATATTGGAGGGTTTAATATCTCGATGGAGCACCCCTTGGCCATGGGCATAGGCTAACGCCTCCCCTACTGGCCTCAGAACCGCAAGGATCCGCCTCAGGGGAAGAGCGCCCCGTCTCAGAACGGTTTTTAAGGTTTCTCCCTCCACATACCTCATCACTAAGTAAGGCATCCCATCCTCTTCGCTGAAATCATAGACTGGCACAATATGGGGGTGTACCAATCGGGCCACGATCTTCGCTTCCTTATGGAAACGCTCCAAGAAGGCCACGTCATCGACGAAGACAGGATGGAGCACCTTGATAGCCACGTACCGATCCAAAGGGGCGTGATAGGCTTTCCAGACAGTGGCCATCCCGCCATGGCCCAACCCTTCGGTTATCTTGTAGGGGCCTACATACTCCCCAGGCGCAAAAGGCACTATCTGCTCCCTCTATCTAAGAAGCCCTCCAACAACCGTGGAGAGATCGACCCACGCTATGCTCACTTCCCCCGCACATCTAATCTCTTCCGCCACATCTCCCGCGACGAGAAGAGGGACGAAAAGTTCCGTCCCTCACCCTCGATAACCCACCGCAATCAACCACCTGATCTCCTTAAACCCGCCTCTGGGCTATATGTTCGGCTAGATCAACCGCCCCACCAGTAGTAACCCCTTCCTTCGTCTCCTCTCAACCCCCTTCTCTCTTGGAACCTGCCCCCTTACCCTCATTCCGCTCCTCATAATATAACTCCAATAGCACCTGGGCCAACCTTCTTGAGTCATGGCGCCAGGGGTTGTCTCGATCCACCACGTCTGCGGCGACCACCGGGAGTTCCTGGTCAGGATGCATCTGGGGAGAGACGATCTCGATGGTCAGATGGGAGGGGAGCGGCACTCTCAAGTTGTCGTTTAGGAGCACATGATCGAAGACCCTCCCTACATGCTGTTCCAGCGCCTTTATGTGATCGCCCGCGGTAAAATGGTCCGTCTCCCCTTTCTGGGTAGCCACATTACAGATATACACCTTCAGGGCTCGAGAGGCTCGCAGAGCCTCGACGATGCCCGGCACAAGCAGATTAGGAAGGATGCTGGTATAAAGGCTCCCTGGCCCAACCAATATAAGGTCGGCATCGAGGATCGCTTTAACCGATCCGGGGTAAGCGGGAGCCGCGCCGGGAACCAGATATACCCGCTCAATGGGCTTCCCAGCCTTGGGTATCTGGGACTCACCCTCTACCCGCACCACCCCCTCGGCTTCCTCCTCGCCCAGGTCAGCACAGAGGGTTACGTTCTCCAGGGTGGAGGGGAAGATCTGCCCTCGGATGGCTAACACTCGCCCCGATTCCAGGATGGCCCGCTCGAAGTTCCCCGTCACCCCGGCCATGGCGGCGATGAAAAGGTTGCCAAAACTGTGCCCGTTGAGCCCCTTCCCTTCGCCGAAACGGTATTGGAATAGTTGGGTGGTTAACGATTCCGCATCGGCCAGGGCGGCTATGCAGTTGCGGAAGTCGCCAGGGGGCAAGACCCCCAGTTCTCGCCGCAGGCGACCGGAACTCCCCCCGTCGTCGGCCACTGTCACGATGGCCGTGATGTTGCTGGTATGCTCCTTCAGACCCCGCAGGAGGGTAGAGAGGCCGTTCCCCCCGCCGATAGCCACCACCTTAGGGCCGCGGCGCCGATATCTATGACTGTAGATGACATCTACCAGATGGCTGGCTCCAGGGGAGCGGAAGGCGGAGAGGAGAGACCTGTTCAACTGGACGATAGCCACGACTACCGCGGTTATGCCCAGCACCCCAAAGAGAAGAGCCCGCCCAGGACGGGGGATGAACTGCAAAGTGAGGTAGTAGAAGATAGGGGGAAAGGTCCAAGTGCGGTAGATCTCCACCAAGATATACCCGGCCCCCAAACTGAGGATCGTGATGCCGCCAAAGAGGAGGAGAAGCCACCGCTTCACCTGCATCCCTGGAAGCAACCACTTGAGAGTGGAACCGTATCGCAGCCGAAACTTCACCTCTCCTCCCGCACCAGACAAATTATAGTTTAGGAGCCCTGCTAAGTCAAAAGGGCTCACCTGCTCATGTAACCGAAGGCCAGGACGAAGAGAATGGTGGCTACGAAACAGGCGGCCAGCATAGCCAAGGTGCCAGACTTAATCCAGGTCCGGAAGGTGATAGGGGTCTTGGTTTTCTCACTGAAGGTGACTACCACCACATTGGCTGTGGAGCCTATAGGCGTCCCATTCCCACCGAATCCAGCACCAAGGGCTAAAGCCCACCATAGGGGGATCACATTGACCCCCTCCATGCCAAGGCTTTGGATCAGGGGGATCATTACCATGGTGAAGGGGATGTTGTCCACCACCGCGGAGACTATTGCGCCAATCCAGATGATGGCCACGCTGGTGAGAAGGAGGTTGTGGTATGCTGGGCCTGTTATCACTCCTGCCACCAGCCCCAGAAGGCCGCTGGATTCCAGCCCTCCCACCAAGACAAATAAGGCAGCGAAGAAGACCAAAACACTCCATTCCACGCCGTCCAGTATCTCATCCACATCAGGCCTGACCCAAATGAGGGCTACGGCAGCCCCAGCCAAAGCGATGAAGGCAGGGGTCAAGTGAAACCGATGATGGGCAAAAAAGAGGAGGATGACTCCTCCCAAGACCAATAAGAGCCTGCGCAGAGCCCCTGGATTATGGAGAGCCTCCCTCTCATCCAATCTCATTAAGGCCTCGATCTCTCGGGGCCTCTGGCTCAATTCCCGCCGGAAGACGAACCCCAAAACCAGTAATACCGCTAACCAGGCGACAAAAACCAAGGGAGCGAGATGGGTCAGAAAATCGTTGAAACTCAGATTGGCCGCGGAACCGATCATGATGTTGGGCGGGTCGCCAACAAGGGTTGCTACTCCACCAGTATCAGATAGGAGGGCCTCAGCCATTAGGAAGGGGATAGGATCTATACCCAAGATCTCAACGATGAGAAGGGTGACCGGAACGATGAGAACCACAGTGGTCACGTTGTCTAGAAAAACAGAGGCCAAAGTGGTGACCGTTCCCAAGAGAACAAATAGCCGCCAGGGCGACCCCCCTGATCTTTTGGCGGTGACAATGGCCAGATACTCAAAGAAGCCTGTCTTGCCCAACATGCTCACCATAACCATCATCCCAAAAAGCAGCCCTAGGGTATTGAAATCTATCGCCGCCAGGGCCTGCTCCTGGGAATAGAACCCCATGGCCATCCCCAGGGCCACCATCGCTACCGCTCCCGCCATGGCCACGATGGTACGATGCACCCTCTCTGAGAGGATAAGGGTCAAAGCAATGGCGAAAGTGATTCCAGAGACGGCCATGGTCTTCATGGCACACCCCAGGAGGCGAAGAGTTGCCTGAAGATATCCACCCTAGAGACTATCCCCACCAGTTTCCCCTCTTTGACCACCGGCAGGTCCTGGAGAAGGTGTTTCTCCATCAGCGAGAGGGCCCTGATGGGACCGCAACTCTCCTCCACCGCCACGGGCTCACTCATTACCTTTTCCACAGGCAACCCCCGTATCCCGGTGATCTCTTCTGGATGAGGGATTTCCAAAGCCCCGTAATCCCCAACAAAATCGATATCCTCCATGAAGGAGATGAAATCGGGGAGAAACAACCTTATCAAATCGCCGATGGAGATTACCCCCAGTAGATGGTTCTCGGCATCGACCACCGGGAGGGTGCCCACCCTCCTGGTTAAAACAGTGGTTATGGCCTCTTCAACGGTACTAGAGACCTTGATAGAGACCACCTCTTTTTTCATAGTTTCCTTTATCTGCATCCATTATTCCTCTCTACTCTTGTTGCAAAGCCTTAAGCGATTCCTCCCGAAAGACCCAACCTGCTACTAGAAGCCCAACCCCCCTCTCTGGGGCCACCAGTTCCCTGGCAGCAGCCTTTCTCGACCACCCTCCCGGTGACGATGAGGGCGGCCCCCTCCTGCCCAGAGGTGGAGCCCCAGGGAAGGAGCAAGAGCCCAGAAGTATGGCTCCAGTCAAAAATCTAGCGCCTTTCATGACGATACAAGATTGTAGCAGACGGGACTCTCGCTGTCAAAGAAAGGATTGTCATACTCTCCATAGTGTGGTATAATTTTTGCTGGTAGAAGTGGAAGCTAATAGATCTAGGCACAGGAAGCGAGCGCGTCCAGGCCGGAGTAAGATCGATCAAACGATCCCACTCTGGTTTCTCATGGCCAGCAAAAGAGAGGGCAGTGCCCCATGAACTAGCCAGAAAGGGGCACCTTAGGCGCTGCACGCTACTGTGCAGCGCCTAATTATTTCGGAGAGGAGATGGCCAATGGAGAGAGTTCAAATTGCCAACCTAGCAGAACAAGTTCACCGCTACCTGGAGAACGATGATCTTGAAGGGGCCATCACCCTCCTGGAGGCCCTATGGCCCGCTGACAAGGCTGAAGTATTTGGGGAGCTACCCCCTTCCCGCCAGCAACACCTTCTACCTCACCTGGAGACAGAGGAATTGGCTGATATCCTCGAAAAACTGGAAGACGAAGAGGTTGTTGAGTTAGTAGGCCGACTGGGGCACCAGACCCTGAGTCGCATTTTGGACGCCATGGAACCGGATGAGGCCGCAGACCTCCTGGGAGACCTACCCAACGAGAAGGCCCAGGACATTTTGTCTCGCATGAGGGAAGCAGAGGAGGTTAGGCCCTTGCTTCTCCACCCCGATCACACCGCTGGAGGCTTGATGACCTCGGAGTTTCTGGCTCTCAAGCGCAAGATGAGCGCCGGGGAGGCTTTAGAAGCCGTGCGGAGGTGGGCACCAGAGACGGAGGCGGCTCACTACTTGTTTGTGGTGGACGCCCAAGGCAAATTGTGCGGAGTGGTCAGCCTTCGTCAACTCATCATCGCTGACCCGGTCACTCGTCTCGAAGAGATCATGGACCCCGACGTGATCAAGGTAAAGGTAGGAACTGATAAAGAGGAATGCGCCCAAATCATGGCTAGGTACGACATAACGGCCCTGCCGGTGGTCGATGAGATGGAACAGTTGGTGGGGGTTATCACCATCGATGATATACTGGATGTGTTAGAAGAGGAGGCCACCGAGGATATCCAGAGGTTAGGGGGAGCCCAACCCCTGGAGAAACCCTATCTAACTACCGGCATCTTCGCGGTATCGAAGAAGCGGATAGGGTGGCTGTTGCTTCTCTTCCTAACCGAAACCTTAACTGGTTCCGTCCTCAGACATTTCAAAACCCAACTTGATGCAGTGGTAGCCCTAGCCTTCTTTGTGCCCCTGCTCATCGGCACCGGGGGGAACGCAGGCACGCAGACCACCAGCACTGTCATCCGAGCACTGGCCGTAGGCGATATCCGGCCGCGAGATCTACTGAGGATCTTTTGGCATGAGGTGCGCACCGGCGCCTTCCTCGGCCTGGCCATGGCGCTTGTAGCCTTCGTACGGGCTCTCACCTGGGGTACGACGCCTGCTTTGGCGTTGGCGGTGGCCACGGCGATTATGGTCATCGTAATTTGGGCCAATTCCCTGGGCTCCCTTCTACCGCTCATCGCCTACAAATTGAAGATAGACCCCGCCGTGGTATCTGGACCAGTGATGAGCACCTTGGTTGACGCCACCGGGCTTTTCATCTACTTCACTATCGCCGGCTTGATGTTAGGGATTTGATGGTAAAAGGTTACCTTTACTCGCTCTCTTAGGCTCCCTGACCATCCCCCTAGGCTTCTTGGCCCTCTGGGTCTTGCGTCGGAGGTCGCTCTTGTGATAGCCTTTCGGCAAGGGAGGTACAAGAAGGATGACCAACGGTAAGGTGATCTTGGCGATGGCCTTGATCGTGGCCGGCTCTTTGGTGGCGGCAGCAGTAGTGGGTGGCTTTGCCGGCGCCATCACTGGCTATCTAGTGGCTCGCTGGGAGGGACGAGGGCCTTCCTTCATGCCTTTCCCAGAGGAGTGGGAGAGACACCTTTGCCTGAACCCCTTCCCTTGCCCCGGTTCAAGTTGGAGGAACAAATGGAAGGGGCTTTGGTCACCGAGGTCGAGCCGGAGAGCCCTGCCGAGGAAGGCAGAATCAAGGTGGGCGATATCATCACCGCCATCGATGGCCAAAAGATCGATGAAGATCACCCCCTTCGAGATCTCATTTTGGAGCATGGGCCAGGGGATAAGATAACCTTGACCCTCAACCGCTGGGGGGAAAGCAGGGAGATCGAGGTGATCTTAGGAGAGACCACAGACGATGTCACCCTCACCCAGCACCCATAGGAGCGAGGGAGCAGAGGAGAGGAGCCCAAGGGAGGGCCCTATCGGGATTTTCGACTCAGGAGTGGGCGGACTCTCCATCATGCGGGAGTTGGCGCAACAACTCCCCTATGAAGATATAATCTACTTCGCTGATACCGCCCACTGTCCCTACGGGCCCCGCTCCCTGGAGGAGATAAGAGAGCTAACCCAGGCTATCACCTCCTTCCTCTTGGCCCAAGGCTCTAAGATCATCGTTGTAGCCTGCAACACCGCCTCAGCAGCGGCCTTATACCATCTGCGAGAGAGGTTTGAAGTGCCCATCGTGGGCATGGAGCCGGCCGTGAAGCCCGCCGCCGAGGAGACGGAGACAAGAGTGGTAGGGGTAATCGCCACCCAGGCCACCTTTCAAGGCGAACTCTTCGCCAGCCTCATCCAGCGGTTCGCCAGCGATGTTAGGGTAATTGAAGGGGTCTGCCCCGGCCTAGTAGAAAAGGTGGAAGCGGGGAAACTGGACGATCCTCAGACCGAGGAGATCTTGCGCCGCTGCTTAGAGCCCATGGTAGAGGAGGATATCGATGCTTTGGCCTTGGGCTGCACTCATTATCCTTTCCTAACCCCAATTATCAAGAAGATAGTAGGACCAAAAGTTAAGATCATAGACCCCAGCCCGGCTGTGGCTCGCCAAACCAAGCGAGTTCTGGAGCGAGAAGGGTTGCTCAACCAGACCCCTCGCCATGGCCTCTACACCTTCTACACCACCGGCAACCCAAAGACCTTCGCCGCCTTGCAAAAGAGGCTGATAGACCTCCCCGGGGAGACGAGAGGGGTACACTGGAGCCGAGACAGATCGATCATCACCCCATAGAAAAAGGCCCTGAGTTCCCTAGGGCCTTTCTTCACCACCTCCGCTATACTTTCTCTCTATTTCCCCCTCTTATTGTTTATCCGGGCCAAGGAGGCCACCGTATCCCCTTTACTGAGCTTCATGACCACCACTCCCCTGGTGGCCCGCCCCATACTACTTATATCTTTCACCGTAATACGTAGCACCATCCCCTCGGCAGAGATGAAGGTTACCTCATCCTCCTCGCTCACCACCCGGGCATCGACTATCCCCCCGATCTCCCCCAACCTATGCACATCTATGGTCTGCACCCCTTTGGCATATCGCCCATAGAGGGGATATTCGCCCAAAGGCGTCCTCTTGCCGAACCCTTTCTCTGTCACGACCAGGAGATCGGCGTCGGGGGCCACCACATCCATGGCCGCCACCTGGTCACCCTTGGCCAGTTTTATCCCCATTACCCCGCTCGCTGCCCGCCCCATAGGGGGGATATCTTCCTCGGAGAAACGAAGCGCTTGCCCTCGCTCGGTAACTAAGATTATCTGGTCCTTGCCTCCCGTCAATTTGACCCAACCTAACTCGTCGCTCTTATTCAGATTGAGGGCGATGAGGCCACTAGGGCGCACAGCGGCGAACTCCTCGATAGTCGTCCTCTTCACCCTACCATCCTTAGTGGCCATCACCAAGTAGTTCCCCAGCCCGAAATCGGAGACCGCCAGGGCCGCCGTCACCCTCTCCTTAGGACTCAAGGAGATGAGATTGATGAGGGGTAAACCCCTGGCCTGCCTGGCAGCATCGGGCATCTGATAAGCCTTCTCTTGATAAACCTTCCCCTCGTTGGTGAAAAAGAGGATACTGTCATGGCTCCCAGCCATAAAGAGGTGCTCCACCGTATCCTGTTCCCTTCTCCCCATCCCCAGGACGCCTCTCCCTCCCCGCTTTTGAGGCTTGTAGGTCGCGGCCGAAACCCGCTTGACGTACCCTCGCTGGGTGATCGATATCAAGATCTCCTCGGAAGGAACCATGTCCTCCTCGCTGATCTGGGCCTCTGCCTCGGGCAGTATCAGAGTCCGCCGCGGGTCACCATACCTCTTCTTCAGGCTCTCAAGTTCCTCCCGGATGAGGTGCAATATCTTCTTCGGGTTGGCCAAGAGGTCCTCTAAGTAGGCGATCCTCTTTATCGTCTCCAGGTACTCTTCGTCGATCTTCCGCCGCTCCAGCGCTGCCAATCGCCTCAGTTGCATATCCAAGATCGCCTGGGCCTGGGCCTCTGTCAACTTAAAACCCCTAATTAAGTTGTTCCGCGCCGTTTCCACGTTCCGAGAGCCCCGAATGGTCTTTATCACCGCATCCAAATTGGCTAGAGCGACCTTCAGACCCTCCAGGATATGGGCTCTCTCTTGGGCCCTCGCCAGTTCGAAACGGCTCCTTCGGGTCACCACCTCCTGTCGGTGGCCCAAGTAATGTTGCAAGGCCATTTTGAGGGTGAGGATACGCGGCTCCCCATCCACCAGGGCCAACATGTTCACCCCGAAGGTGCTCTGCATCTGCGTAAACTTGAGGAGTTGATTGAGGACTTGGTCAGGCTGGGCTCCCCGCTTCAACTCGATGACGATGCTCATCCCCCGTCGGTCGCTCTCATCCCGCAGATCGGAGATGGCCTCTATCCGCTTATCCCGCACCAGATCCGCGATCCGCTCGATGAGCGTGGCCTTGTTCACCTGATAGGGGAGTTCGGTCACCACTATCCGGTGCCTCCCCCCGCGCATCTCCTCGATATGGGTCTTGGCCCGCACCACCACGCTCCCCTTGCCCGTGGCGAAGGCGTCCCTTATCCCTTCCACACCGATGATAAGCCCGCCCGTGGGGAAATCTGGCCCCTTGACGAACGGGAGCAGATCGTCGGGGCCGATCTCGTCCATCTCATGATAGTGGTCGATGAGGTAGATGAGGCTGTCGCAGATCTCGCTCAGGTTGTGGGGAGGGATGTTGGTGGCCATCCCCACCGCTATCCCCGAGGCCCCGGCCAGAAGGAGGTTGGGCAGCCTCGAAGGGAGGACAAGCGGCTCCTTTAGCGAGCCGTCAAAGTTGTCGATCCAATCGACCGTCTCCTTCTCTATGTCGGCCAGCATCTCCTCGGCGATCTCCGATAGCCGAGCCTCGGTGTACCGCATAGCCGCCGGGCTGTCGCCATCTACCGAGCCGAAGTTCCCCTGCCCATCCACCAGGGGGTAGCGCATGGAGAAATCCTGGGCCATGCGGGCCATGGCCTCATATACCGCCGCGTCCCCATGAGGGTGGTACTTTCCCAGGACCTCGCCCACGATACGGGCGCTCTTCTTATAGGGCCGGTTATGTCTGAGCCCCATATCGTGCATGGCATAAAGTATCCGCCTATGCACCGGTTTCAACCCGTCGCGGGCGTCAGGGAGCGCCCGAGCCACGATCACGCTCATGGCGTAATCGAGATACGACCCCCGCATCTCCTCATCTATGTCCATTAGTTTGACTGTACCGACTTCCATATCCCTTCCCTTGCAATGCGTTATCTACCAGCCGTAGGGCAGGTTTCTATCCCTGCCCTTTGTTCCCACGGCTATTCATTATACACCAGCCGGCCTCCAAAAGAAAATCGCCGGGCGAAAGTTACTTGACGGGTCGTTGTAGTGATGGTAGAGTGAAGTTGAGAGGCTGAATTACAAGGTGGATAGTGCTGTTAGTCGATGCGAACAGGGAGGAACAGCAATGGGAAGTCACATCTTTCTCACGAGTAAGGAGAATTTCAGAACTTGTCTTGAGAGAGGAATATACGGCGGTATAGATCATCAGAATGATAGGGTAAAAGCAGAGGTCATCGCCGGCTTCAAAGGTGTAAGAAAGGGTGACTTCGTATTCTTCTACGTAACGGCAGTAGGTATATACGGACTTTGGAAAGTTTCAAGCGCCCCGTTCTACGATGAGACAAGGATCTGGAAAAGCCCCGACTACATTTATCCGTACAGAGTGTGCCTTGAACCTACCCTGAGACATTTCCGTGAGCCCGTTCAGTTGAGTGATGTGTATGACCTAAGGGACAAGGGCAAAATTTGGACCTTTGATCTGGGCATAATGACGAAGAAAAGCCACTACCCTATAACTACCGAGGAAAGTAAAGAGATTATTAGGCTGCTTCTCAGGAATAATCCTATCTCAGAGCCAATACGACCAATCAAAGACCCCTATAAGCCCAAAGGCACTGAAATAGTAATTAGTTATGAAACTACACCTGAAGGTTTCCTCCAATACGAGGGATACTTGAACGCATGGTTCATGAATGCATTTGCGAAGGGAGCACTTCAAGACTTTTTAGGTGGCTATAGCGATTACCTGAACTACGTTCCCACTTCCTTCAATACCGTGATGGACATCTTCTTGACTCACGCCACTACAGTGGAAGGTATTGATATATTGCACAAATTCACTTGTATGGAACTGAAGACAGGTGTTTGTGACAGCAGGGACTTGGAACAGATAGTCAAATATGAGAACTGGTTAACGAGACGGTTGGCAGCTGGAGATAGCGAAATGATCCAGAGTATCCTAGTAGCGTACGATTTTAGTGAAAAGGTCCTAGATTATGTGCGAGAAAGGAGAAAATTTGAAAAGAAGGCCGTCAGATTAGTGACATACCGACTCAATGCCACCAAGAACGACCTGCTTCTGAGCGAGATTACAACTTCGGGTTAATAACCAATGATTACTAGTGGGAGCGCGATACTATGCTAGATCGAGACATTGTGCAGGAATTCTTTGAATCAGAAATTGCATGTTCGGGTCTTGAAACTCCGCCAGACATCGAAATGTCTTGCCTGGCCGATACCTTCGCTGATTATGTCGAAAACGACTATTACGAGTGGCTCAAGGACAACTTCAAAAGCTTCTTCAACCACAATGACCCTGACTGGGATTGGATAAGAACACAAATTAGCAGCCGCCAGAGGACATAGGGTACATCTCCTCGACACAATGACGAGGCGATTTTAGTCGAGAGTCCACTTGAAGACAGTCTGAAGCTGGTCCTCTAACTGCCCCACTCTTCTGCGACGGAAGCGCCGAAGTGATCAAGCGGGATTCGATGCACTCCCTTTGAAGATGATTCTGTGGATATGGTGTTCATAGACTCACCATATTGAGACAACGTCCGCTACTCCGATGAGCCAGAGGATATAGGAAGAATCCCTGCTGAGGATGAGCGTTTCTATCAAGAGTTAGAGAAGGTCGCCAAGGAGATATACCGAATACTTAAACCCGGCAAGGTCATGGGCTGGCTAATAGGCGATCAATGGGTAAAGAGACGCTTCACCCCGGTGGGCTTCAAAGTCTACGAAATGCTTACCCAGTTCTTCGAGCCTATAGATATTGTCAGTGTGGTACGCAGGGGTCAAAGTTCGCACACCGGGCTATGGCACTACCGTGCCAAGAAGTTCAACTTCTTCTTGCGGGGCTTCAAATATCTCCTGATTATGCGTAAGCCCAGAGAAACAAAAGGGGCACCGGAGAAGCGCCGGAAAGTAAAGTGGGCTAAGTACAAGTGAGAAGGCAAGAGCCCTAGTAACTGGGTGCTGGTGGCCCATTTGTATTCCGAGTCTGTCAGGTTATCCTGCCCCACCGCTTTCTTGCTTCATCTCTCCCTGCGTTTGCCATTCCCTTGACATTATAGAACATTTGCGCCGTACAGAAAGTCCCTTGACCACTTTGCCCTATGACCCTGAGCGGAGTCGAAGGGCTTTCTTACCTCTCGGCCGCCACTTGACAGAATCGGCCATCTGTGGTATATTTTGCAGCGTAGTAGGACGCAGTAAGTTCAAGTTTCATATGAAGTGATGGAGCGCCTGGACTTACCAAGTTCGGGCGCTTTCTCTATATGAACGTCGAACCAACTCCGCCCTACAAAACACCGTAGGAAAGGAGGCAAAAAGCGGTGGAAAAGCGAACCAGAGGCACGGTCAAGTGGTTCAACGCCTCTAAAGGCTATGGCTTCATCACGCCAGAAGAGGGCCCGGACGTCTTCGTCCACTACTCGGCTATCCAGGCCGAGGGGTTCCGTAGCCTGCAAGAGGGCGACAAAGTGGAATTCACCATCGAGAGCAGCCCTAAGGGGCCTCAGGCCACTAACGTGGTTAGACTGTAGCCTCGAAGTGCACGTTCCCAGCCCCGGTATAAAAGCCGCCGGGGCTTTTTGCAAAAGAAAAAGCCCCTCCCTTGCGAGAGGGGCTTAATTCTGCTGTCTCAACGTAGTTGCCGGCTTAGTACTCCGGCATGGGCGGCATAGGGGCCTTTTCCTTCTCCGGGATGTCGGTGACGAGGGCCTCGGTGGTCAACATCATGGCCGCGATGGAGGCCGCGTTCTCCATCGCTGCCCGCGTAACCTTGGCCGGGTCGATGATCCCCTTCTTGTACATATCGCCGTAGTCCTCCTCCAAGACGTCAAAGGCGATATTCTTATCCTTCTTCGTCTTATGGAGGCGACGCACCTCCTCCAGGACCACCGCCCCGTCATAGCCCGCGTTCTCGGCCAACTGACGCAACGGCTCCTCCAAGGCCCGCTTCACGATGATGTAGCCGGTGCGCTCATCACCCACAGTATCCCCCGGGTCGATCGCCCCTATGGCGTTCACCAAGACCACCCCACCGCCGGGGACTATCCCCTCCTCCACGGCCGCCCGGGTCGCGGAGAGGGCATCCTCCACCCGGTGCTTCTTCTCCTTCAACTCCACCTCAGTGCCCGCGCCGACCCGGACGATGGCCACGCCACCAGCCAACTTGGCCAGCCGCTCCTGGAGTTTCTCCCGGTCATAGTCGGAGGTGGTGGTCTCGATCTGGACCTTTATCTGCTCGATGCGCCCCTTGATATCCTTCTCCTCGCCTTGTCCTCCGATGATGGTGGTATCATCCTTGGTGGCTATCACCTTATCAGACCTGCCTAGGTCGCTGATGGTGGCCGTCTCTACTTTACGCCCCACCTCCTCCGAGATCACCGTGGCTCCGGTGAGGACGGCGATATCCTGAAGCATAGCCTTGCGCCTATCGCCGAAGCCGGGGGCCTTGACGGCTAAGGCCATGAAGACGCCCCGCAGTTTATTGAGGACTAAGGTGGCCAGTGCTTCCCCTTCCACATCCTCGGCGATGACCACTACCTGTCGCTTCCCTACCTGGGCTAGTTTCTCCAGGATGGGGACGATATCTGTGGCCGCCGAGATCTTCTTGTCGGTGACCAGGATATGTGGCTCCTCCATGACCGCCTCCATCCGCTCCGGGTCAGTGATGAAATAGGGAGAGATGTAGCCTCGATCGAGTTGCATCCCCTCCACATACTCCGTCTCAAAAGCCAGACCGGTCTTGGACTCCTCGACGGTGATCACTCCGTCCTTGCCCACCTTGTCCATCACCTCGGCGATAAGTTCGCCGATCTCCCTATCCGCGGCGGAGATGGCAGCCACATGGGCTATCTCCTCTTTCTCTCTCAACTCCCTTGCTTGAGCCTTGATAGCCTCCACTACCTGCTTGGTGGCCTTCTCGATCCCCCGCTTGAGGATCATGGGGTTGGCACCGGCGGCCACGTTTTTGAGTCCCTCACTGACGATGGTTTGAGCCAAGACGACGGATGTGGTAGTGCCATCGCCAGCCACATCGTTGGTTCTAGTGGCCGCCTCTTTGAGAAGTTGGGCTCCCATATTGGCGTAGGGCTCCTCCAGTTCGATCTCCTTGGCCACCGTCACCCCATCATGGGTGATGGTGGGGGCACCGAACTTCTTGTCCAAGGCTACATTCCGCCCCTTAGGCCCCAAAGTGGTCTTTACCGCGTTGGCCAGTATATCCATACCTTTCTTGAGGCTGGTACGTGCTTCCTCCGAAAATACCAACTGCTTAGCCATAACTCTCCTCCTTTTGGACTACTTCACTATAGCCAGGACATCGCTCTCTTTCAGGATGAGTAGCTTCTTATCATCCAGTTTCACTTCCGTCCCAGCGTACTTGGCGAATATCACCTTATCGTTGGCCTTCACCTCCATGGGCGCTCGCTCGCCGTTCTCCAAGAGACGGCCAGGGCCCACAGCGATGACCAACCCCTCCTGGGGTTTCTCCTTGGCCGTCTCAGGCAGATAGATGCCCGAGGCCGTGGTCTCCTCCTTCTCGATGGGCTCCACAATAACCCGATCGCTCAAGGGTTTAAGCTTAACCGCCATTCTACCCTCCATCTCTACTAGTGTAAAAATTCCCCACCAAAGCCCTCCTCAGGGCTTTGATCCTCGCGCATACGATTAGCACTCTCAAACCAAGAGTGCTAACAGCCTATATCATAACCGATAAGTTACAAAAGTGCAAATCAAACCAGGAGCAATGGAACAAATTCATACGATAAAAATTACAAATTGTACCGCAAAATTGAGGTAATTTTTCTTTAATTCTCCATTTTCGTCTTTTTTCTCTTGCTTTCATGTGAACTAGAGGGCTAGTGGCTTCAGGAGGATTACTAGGGCTTGAACCGTGTCATTACTTTGCTTGTGGGTCTGGGTAGGGGCCGCCGTACATTTAGAACTTCTCAAAGCGCTCCAAATCGAGTACAAAGATAGTGGCTCCCCCAATCTCTATCGGCACAGCATTGGCGATATGGGCCTCGGTGCTTTCCATCATCGGAACCAAAGGGTGAACGTGTTTGATGCGACGGTGACAATTCTCTTTGATGAGGCGCAACACCGTTTCCACCTTTGAAGCATCTACTGCGGTCAAAATGGTCACGTTGCCCCGGCGCAAAAAACCTCCCATGGTGCTGATCCTCGTAGCCTCGCACCCCTCTCTTACCAGGGCTTCTAAAAGTTGCCTGGCATCTTCACTTTGTATGATAGCGATAATTAATTCCATCTCACCTCCCTTCATCTACATAGGGCCAGCGATTTGTAGATAGCCAAAGTAACCTGCAAAAAGCACCAAGAATACCCCAAAAAGGGCTCGTAATTGCCTGCCCCTCAGTCTCAAAGATAGGTGGGCCCCCAGATAAGTGGCCGGAATTACCCCTAAGGCAAGTTGGAGCATTAGCCTAGCGTCGATATGTCCCAGCCACCAATGCATGATCGTGCCAGGGAGGGCAAAGGCGGCAACAACTGCAAGAGAGGTGGGCATAGCCTCCCTAACCCGAAGGCGTAACAGAAAAACAAAGGCTGGTACTAAGAGGAAACCACCTCCGTTGGCCATGAGGCCTGAAAGAAAACCAATTCCAAACCCGATAAAGGTAATTTGCCACCATTCGAATTGGTGAGAGGCTCGAGAGACTATGGCCTCTCTTCTCTGGACCGAAATGGCGGTGGCAAGGAAACGAATACCCACCAATAGAATAAAGAAGGAGGTAAGCAACATAAGCCCATGGCCTGAGACGAACCTCGTCGCCATCGCCCCTAAGACCACCCCTGGCGTGCCCGCTAGTGCGCATAGCGAAAACACCCTCGGATTAATCAGCCCATGCCGGTAGTAAGTCATGCCCCCGGTGATGGCGATAGGGATGGTGATGGGCAAGGGCGTGGCTAGAGCGATCAGGGGAGGCACCCTCAAAAAGATCCTTAAGGCGGGCGTGCTTATGCTGCTTCCTCCTACTCCAAACATTCCAGCAAGAAAGCCGATAAGAAACCCTAGAAGATAGGCCATTGGCTTCCTAAAGTTTATTCCTCCTTCTTTTCGCAATAGTCCAACCCTTCCCAGGCTGCCTGGGCGTTGGGATCCAGCCGCACTGCAGCGTCAAAGTAGGGGATCGCCTTCTCACATTCGTCGAAGAAGACATGAGACCAGCCCAGTTCGTAGTAATATTCGGCGGACTGGGCGCCCAACTCTATGGCCCGCTCGAAATTTTGAATCGCGTCCTCATATTTCCGTTGCACGTAGTAGGTAAGGCCCAGGTGTCCATAGGCGTTGGCGAACTGGGGATCTACCTCTATCGCCCTTTGAAAGAGGACCAAAGCCCTTTCATAATCCCCCTGCCCGAGATAGAGAAAGCCTAAGAAGTCATACCCCTCCGGGTCTTTAGGGTCCACCCCTACAGCCTTCTGGAGTTGAACGATGGCTTGCTCATAATTACCCAAGGCCCAAAAGTTCTTGCCCAAGCGGATGAAGAGGTATCCTAAATGGGGCGCGAGTTCCGTAGCCCGTTTATATTCAGCGATCGCCTGTCTGTAGTTCCCCATCCTTTCCAGGACGCAGCCGAAGATGAAGTGGACGGCATAATTTCCGTCATCCAACTGAACCGCTATCTGGGCGTTCTCCAAGGCCTCATCGTATCGATCTTTGTCCGCATAGGCGGCAGCCAAATAGGCGTAGGCCTCTCCATATCCAGGGTCGATCTCTATGGCTCGTAGCGCCGCCTGGATAGCCTCATCGTACTCCCCGTTCCAATCGAGGGCCATGGCTAAAAGGGCGTACCCCTCGGCATCCCCGGGGTCCAACTGAACAGCCTTTTTGATCTTTTCCACAGCCTCCGGATACCGCCGCCTGATAGCCAGAAGTTTCCCCAAACGGGCATAAGCCGTGGCGCTTTCAGGGTCGATCTCCGTCGCCCGCTCATACTCCGCCAAAGCCTCGTCTATCTCCCCTTGGGCGAAGAAAGCGTCCCCGCTCCTCAAGTGCTCTTCCGCCGTCTCTACGACCTGGGGGGTCGCTTCCTGACCCACTAGTTCTGGCTTTTGCTTGACCAGGTAGAGTCCCGTGGCAGTGACGATGATAGCCACGATGAGTGACCACCTCAGAACCGGATTTCCCTTTCTTTCGGGGCGAAGATACATATAGAGGGTTCCTCCCTCGAGGTCGAAAACGTTCATCGAAGATTATAGCATCGCTAGGGGCATAAACCAAAAGGTTATCTTTCCAGCAGGCGGAGCAGATCGAGATCGCTTAGAGTTCGGCAGTAGGTAACCAGAAGTTCGGCCGCTCTCTTTCCTGTCTCCATCTCCACCAAGTCGACTATCTCGTGGAGGGTTCTTTCTTCGTCGGCCCAGTATAGGGTGAGGGGCAAGAGGTACCACAAGGCATCGCCATACCTGTGCTCCAGCCGCCACCACCTCTCTCGCTCTTCAAAGCCCAAGCGGCGAAGGTAGGGGGTTAGGCGAATGGGCCCTTTGTAGAGGCGATGGGGCACCAGCCGCCGGGCTTCCTCCTCCCACTCGTTTGCCGTGGGCTTCACCTCCTCGTTCCTTAACCCTGGAACGCTCTTCAACTCTCGCTCGGTGAAAGAAAGGATCTCGTTCTCAAACCCCTTCAACTCTATATCCCCTAGCCTTCGGAGAGAACGCAAACTCAAAATCCCCTGATTTTGAAGGCGACCGACTTTCCTAACTAACCCTCTCCTTGCCCACCTTTCCTCCTGCACTAGCCGCACCAACTTCTCCTTGAAACGAGTTGCCATCTCCCAGGCCAGCCAAGTGGCCTCTTCACGCCCGGCCAGGGCCAAGAAATAGGCGTAACTGCCCGCCACTTTGCCCACCCGGGCCAACATCTGGGGATCCACCTTATCCTGGGTATCCATACTCGTATGATAGAACCTGTCTGGCCATTGGATGAGAAGGGGAGAGGGGATCCCCACCATTGGATCGGAGAGGATGATGTGGTCGCTGCCCCCGGAGAAGGGGGTGCTACCATATCGGAAGGAGGTGTAGCCTCCCGCCCCGGCATACCCTGAGGTATCCTCGGCCACAGCCTCTAACAACCGCTCCAAGAGATCTCCGGAGAAAGCAGGGGTGGATTCGGGAAGCCGCTCTACCACCAGGGTGCTCCCGCAAAGTTCTTGGCTCTCTCCCACCATATCTAGATTGAGGCCGGCGACCATCTTGGGCAGCCTCTCCTCATGGGCAGCAAGGTAGGCGTAGGTGCCGGTCAACTCCGGGACTAGAAGGAAGCGGATACCCCGCCTAGGCTTCTTGAGTCTGCCCCTAAGGGTTAGTCTATGCAGGGTACGGGCTACCTCCAGGAGGGTCGCCGAGCCGGAAGCGTTGTCGTTGGCCGACCATTGGGGGTGGCAGAGATGAGCCACTACTACCACCTCCTCATCGCTCTCTCCCGGCAAAAAGGCCGAGACGACCTCCAGGCTACCATCCCAGAACCTGCTTTTCACCTTAGCCCGAACTTTGGCCACCGATCCCTTCATAATCGACCGTCGGAGCCGCTCCCCTTCTTGAGGCGAGAGCACGAAGCCAAAGCACTTCCTCTCCCCTCCATACCACCAGAAGGATGTGTACTGAAGGGCGTTATCGAGGCGACGCTTCAGGCCAGACAACTCCTTTATCCCATCGTAGATGATGCCCACCGCTCTTCCCTTCTCCACGGCCAGATAGTGAACCCTCCCCACATCGCCCTTGGTAAGCACCACCTTGCCTTCTAGGTTTAGCCCTTCGTACTCTTCCACCTCCAGTCCATCCTCCAAGAGCGCGATTTCAGCCTCCCCCTCGAAGGGAGCGCTCCTTTGGATGAGAGAGAGTTTGATCTCCCGATAGTCGGCCAATTTCCGAGCCTCTGGCTCGAGGAGATGCAAAACCCCCTCTCTCGCTTCCCACTCCTGGAAAGAGGGCTGCGCCCAGAAGGTAACCCCCTCCCTGGCCGGATAACTCAGGATCTCGGCCTCCAAACCAAAATCCAACAACTTCTGATAGGTGTGCTCCGCGGCTCGCCGGTAACCGGGGCTGGCCTGAAGGCGATGGTATTGTATTATCTCCCCTACGTACCGGTGGGCAGCCAGCCCGGAGAACTCTTCACCTACCGCTTCCATGATCTCTCTGAACATCTCAAGAAGAGTTTACACCATCTCTCATCAAGGTGGCAAGGGTCAACTAGACAGGGGGAGGGAAAGAGGCTATAATCGCTTCCGATGGGAGGAAAAGCGCTCTTTATCCTTTTGTCTCTTCCCTTTTTGCTCGCTTCCTGCCGCACCGCCACACCTCCGAGAAGCGCTGCTGCCTTGGCTACCATGGAGATCTACCTCTCCCCCTGGGGTTCTACGGTCACGATCGATGGGACTCTTAAAGGAGAGACACCCCTCACCCTCACGCTCCCCCCTGGGAGCTATAGGGTGCAGGTGGAGAAGGAGGGGTACGAGCCTTTGGAACGAGAGATCATTTTGGCCTCCGGCCAAAAAGAAAGCCTGCGAGGGGAACTCCGGGATATAACCGCCCCCACCCTGACCCTTTCCCCCCTGCCCACCGAAATTGAGGAGGGTACACAACTGGAGATCAGGCTTGTCGCCTCAGACAACGAGGGAGTGAAGAGGCTCGAACTCCTCATTGATGAGGCCGTTGTTTACCAATCCCCTGGTGATTCCCTCTTTTACCTCTGGGATACCTCTTCACTTCCAGGTGAACACTTTCTTTTGGGCCGAGCCTATGATGAAGAAGGGAATATGGGACAGACAGAGGTGGAGATAATGATCGCTAGTGTGGAGATGGCTACGGTTACGCCTACGACGACACCTATAGCCACCCCGCAGCCGACCCCTCTCGTCGCCCAGGTAACGGTACGGGAAACTGAGATCTCCATCCCCTCTTACCCTTACGACGCCTACCTCCGTGAGGCCTTTGATACCAAATATGGGATCCCTTACCTATGGCTGGACCGGGCCGCCTACGAATCGGCCTCCCATACTTTGGTCCTCAAGAGTTTCAAAGCGATCATCCTAGAGAACGAATATCTAAGGCTGACTATAGTTCCTGGGTTAGGGGGTCGGATCTACAGATGTCTCTTCAAGCCTACCGGCCGGAACCTTTTCTATGAAAATGCGGTCTTGAAACCCTCCTACTGGGGCCCCCTCTCCAGGGAGGAGAATTGGTGGCTGGCCGCCGGGGGGATGGAATGGGCTTTCCCCACAGAGGAACATGGCTACGAGTGGGGAACGGCCTGGGAGTATTCGACAAGGTATGAGGAAGGGGGCATCACTCTGTCCTTATGGGATACCGAAAGCGATAGGTTGAGGGTCAAGGTCGATATATCTCTTCTCCCTGGCAGGGCTTACTTCACCCTCAGGCCTCGTATCGAGAACCCTACCTCAATAGAAGCCCGCTATCAATTTTGGAGCAACGCCCTTCTGACCTTGGGGACGAAAAGTATATCTCCAGAAACTAGGTTCGTTTACCCCACCTCTCAGGTGATCGTTCATGGCAGCGGAGACCCAAACCTCCCCCAAGGGGGAGAGATGATGAGTTGGCCGATCTATGAGGGGCGAGATATGAGTTGGTATGGCAACTGGGTAAGTTATCTTGGCCTCTTCATCCCCCAACCGAGCCAAGATTTCATAGGGGCCTATAACCATGAGACCGATCTAGGCGTGGCTCGCATCTTCCCCCGGCAAGAGGCCCCGGGGGTGAAACTCTTCGCTATGGGGAGCGGTTTCCCCTACACCGATACCTACAGTGACGATGGCAGCCAATATTTCGAGATCTGGAGCGGCACCACCCCCACCTTCTGGGAGTACGCCGCTTTAGCACCTGGAGAGGTCAAGGAGTGGGTCGAATATTGGTACCCCTTCTGGGGGACGAAAGGGTTAGACTTTGCCAACCAGAGAGCGGCGCTTAACCTCGATCTAAGGGAGGGGATGGTGGTTTTGGGGGTAGCCACCACCTCCTGGGAAGAGGGCACGGTCTCCCTTCTCCTAGACGGTCAAGAGATCCACCGGGAGAGGGTGACTATAAGCCCTGCCCAACCGTATCGACGCGAGATACCGATAGGTGCATCTGGTTCCTTTGTCCTTCGCCTCTTGGGAGCTGGGGGGGAGAGCATCGCCCAGCATGAGGAATGAGCCTTTGGAACCCTATTCTTGGCCCGAGGAGCCACTATTCTGTGTCCGCTGCGGCACGACCATCGCCGCCGATGACCTTTTCTGCCCACGCTGCGGGCAAAAGATAAAGAGAAAGATCGCTTCCCCAGGGTGGGGGTGGTATATAGGGCTCCTCCTTCTGGCCCTCGCCCTCTTTCTCTGCATCTTGGGGATCGGGGCCTTGGGTGCCTACCATGGCCTGGAGGAGCGGTACCGTTTCGATCGAGGGGCGACCCTCACTGACCACCGATGGTGGCTTGCCTATTCCCGAAAGAGCACCATCTGTCTTGCGTCGTTGCTATCGGGGGAGGCTATCCTCTGGGCATTGTACTACGGTGAGGGGTTGGTAATTGTGGTCCAGTAGCGACGAACTACCTCCCGCACCACAAGGAAAGGCTACCTACAGGAGGGCTCAAAGGCGAAGACGAGGGTCCAGGGCGTCGCGCAGTCCGTCGCCCAAGAGGTTGAACCCTAACACACTTAGCATGATCGCCAGGCCTGGGAAGAGCACCGCCCACCAGGCACCGCTGGTCAGGAACCTGTAACTGTCGCCCAGCATCGCTCCCCACTCCGGCTCTGGGGGAATGGCGCCCAACCCCAGGAAGCCAAGCGCCCCTGCCCACAGGATGGCACTGGCCAGACCCATGGTCGCCTGGACGATGACCGGTGACAGGCTGTTGGGCACGATATGGCGAAAGAGGATACGCCCATGGCCTGCCCCTACCGATTGCGCGGCCAAGATATACTCTTGCTGAATCACCGAGAGCAGCGTGGATCGCACCAGGCGGGCGTACACCGGAATGCCCACGAAGCCGATGGCGATCATGGCTCTGTCCAGGCCAGGCCCGAGGAAGGCCACAATGGCGATGGCCAAAAGGATGCTGGGGAAGGCAAGGATGATGTCCATAACACGCATGATGATGTTGGAGAATAGTGGGCCGCCCAACGGAAGAGCCAGGATCCCGCCGATGATCGCTCCCAGCACCGCACCGGTGGCGGCGGTGTAGGGGCTGACCAAAAGGGCCGGCCCGCCGCCGAGAAGGAGGCCCAGGCCGGCAAAGAGCAGCGGGCGAGTGGGCTTCTCCGCCAGGAGGTTCTCCAGGAAGGTCGCCGCCACTCCCAGCGCACAAAAGAGTAGCGCCTGGAAGGCCTGCCCCGCAATCCAGGCCGATAAGCCCCCCAAGCAAAGCCCGATACCGCCCAGGAGAAAAAACCGTTCTATCCGGGCAAGGGGCATGCTCTCGTAGAATCCGGCCAGCAAGCCCAGCAAGCCCCCGATGGTCAGGGAGATGCCCACGGCCACTATGCCCACACGCAGGGAGTTCCAGCCCCCATGGACCACGCGACGAAAGATGTCGCGGCCCAGTTTATCGGTGCCGAAAGGGTGGATGGAAGCGACCTCCTCGGTGGGGAAGAGGTTGGGCGGCTTGAGTTTCAGGGAGTAGTCAAGATCGGTCTTGGGGTCGTATTCCCAGAAGAGATGAGATAAGACGGCGGATAGGAGAAATAAGACCACGATCCCCATACCCAGCCGGGCTGTGTTGCTGGAGATCAACCGACGCCACGCGTCTCCCCACAGCGACCGATGCTCACGAACAGCAAAATCGGCCAAGCCAATCTCTTTCGATGTCGGTTCTGCCATGCCGTCCTCACTCATAGTGGATCCGTGGATCCAGGAAGGCGTAAGACAAGTCCACGAGCAGGTTGACGAATACAAAGACGATGGCAATGAGCAATGTACCGCCCTGGACAACCGGATAATCGCGCCCTAAGATGGCGTCGTAGGCCCATTTGCCGATGCCAGGCCAGGCAAAGATGGTCTCCGTCAGGATGGCACCGGCGAGCAGAGTGCCGGTCTGGAGACCGATGATGGTGATGACGGGCAAGAAGGCGTTTTTGAGGGCATGTCGAAAAAGGACCACCCGTTCTCGCAGCCCTTTGGCGTGGGCGGTGCGGATATAATCTTCCTGGAGCACGTCCAACACGCTGGCGCGCGTCATACGGGCGATGATGGCCATGGGGATGGTCGCCAGAGCCAGGGCGGGCATAGCCAGGTGCTTTAGGCCATCCACGAGGGCCGCTCCATTGCCGGCGAGGATGCTGTCTATGAGGACGAAGTTGGTCACCACCTCCAGTTCGATGGCGTGATCCAAGCGGCCCCCGATGGGGAACCAATGCAACATGACGGCAAAGAGCATGATCTCCATCAGGCCCAGCCAGAAGATCGGCATGGAGACGCCGATGAGCGAACCGATCATGCTAAAGCCGTCCAATAGAGAGTTGCGCCGTGCCGCCGATACGATGCCCGCTGGCACACCGACAAGGACAGCGATAGTCATAGAGAAGAGGGCAAGTTCAACGGTCGCTGGAAAGCGCAATTTCAGTTCCTCAGCGATGGGGATGCGGCGGTGAATCGAAGCCCCCATGTTTCCCCGAGCCAGTCGGCCGAGGTAACGGATATATTGGCTGTCAAAGAAGCCCTTGATGTCGCCCTGCTCCAGCGCATCCCTGTCCAAGAATAGTGGCCGGTTAAGCCCCAGTTGCTCGCGGATCCGCTCTACGTTCTCCCGGGCGGCGTGCTCACCCAACATGGCCACCGCCGGGTCGCCGGGGATGAGGCGCAGAAACATGAAGATGACGATGGTGACACCCAGCACGGTGGGGATAAGGGAGATAAGGCGGCGGACGATATATCGGGTCAAAAGAGCCCCCTTTCAGGACACAGGGGGTGCGGCCGCCCGCACCCCCTGTGTGGATCGCTTACACCGTTAGCCTTAAACGGCTTGAGGCGACGGAGCCTATTGCTCGATGACCACCCACTCGTAGTAGTCGGCGCCGACCGGCTCAGGCACGTAGCCGCTTATCTTCTTGGAGAAGAGGAGCGGCGTGTTATTGTGCACCACCCACAAGCGAGCGACGTCTTCGTGCAACAGCACCTCGACCTGCTTGTAGATCTCCTCGCGCTCGGCCATGTTAGGGTTGACGGCTGCCTCGTAGAGCAGGCTGGCGACCTCTTGGTTAGCGTACCAGCCTTCGCGTCCATCGGGCTCTTTGACCTCGTCGGCCGAACTCAGGCCCCCGAAGAAGTAGTTGTGGAAGTTGTCGGGGTCGCCGTTGTCGCCGCCCCACCCCAGCATGTACAGCCCAACAAGCAGGCCGGTGCGCCGCAGACCCAAATAGGTCGGCCAGTCGCCGGCCAACTCAAGCGTAGCGTTGATCCCCCCCTTGGCCAGGTCAGCGGCCATCGCCTCGCCGATCTCCTTGGGGCTAGGGTAGTAGAAGCGGGTTACCGGCATGTAGTAGAATTTGAGGGGGATCTTATCCCCAGCCTTGTAGACGACGTTGCCCTCGGCATCGGCGATATCCTCGGCGATGGTTACCTCGCTCAGCCCATCGGGGAAGCCGGCATCGGCCAGGAGTTGCTTCGACAGTTCGGGATCGTAGACCCAATCCTCGATCTCGTCGTTGTGACCCCAGACCAGCGGGGGCAGGAAGTTGGTCGCCACCTCGCCATAAGGCCCGTAGAAGGCGTCCACCAAGGCTTGGCGGTTGATGGCGTGGGCGACGGCCTCTCTGACCCTGACGTCCTTGAACTCCTTGATCTTATAGTTGAATGCCAGGTAACCGGTGTTGAGCGCCGGACGGGCAAGGACGTAGAGGTCCGGGTCGGTCTCCGCGGCTAGCACATCCTCGGCCGTCGCCATCTCCAGGGCGTGGATGTCTCCCGCCTTGAGGGCCAGGAAGCGAGCCGAGTCGTCGGGGATCACCCGCCACACGATCTCGTCGATGGTGGGTCGGCCACCCCAGTAATCCTCGTTGGCCACCACGGTGATATGGTCACCCTCCACCCACTCCTTGAACTTGAACGGCCCGGTGCCCACGCAGCCGACGGCAGGCATGCCGTACTCTTCGCCATACTTTTCTATGGCTGCCGGGCTGGAGATGGCGAACATGTCCATAGCCAGGTTGGCCAAGAAAGGTGCAAGCGGCGCGGCCAGGACAAGCTTGATCGTATAGTCGTCGATCTTCTCGACGTCGGTGATGACGCTGGCGTCATCAAAGCCGAACCACATGTACTCATAGTACTCGAATACCTGGGCCTCAAAGTGGTAGGGGTTGTCGGTGAAGCGCCAGCGCTCGAAGTTGAATATGACGGCATCAGCGTTGAAGTCGGTCCCATCATGGAACTTGACGCCTTGGCGCAGGCTGCAGGTCCACTCGGTGCCTTCTTCGTTGGGGGTGCATTCGGTGGCCAGGGCCGGGATCGGCTTGGTGGAACCCGGTTCATATTGATAGAGGGGTTCCAGACATTGGCCGGTCACCCGGAACGACTCGCCGTCGGTGACGATGGCCGCGTCCAGTTGGACCGAGTCACCGCCACGCCCAAAGATGAAGGTTCCACCCACAGGCGGTGGAGGCGGCGGTGGGGTCGGTGTAGCCTCTGGAGGGGGAGGTGTCGGCGTAGCCGCGGGAGGGGCAGGTGTCGGCGTAGCCGCGGGCGCACAAGCCCCCAAAACGAGGCCTAGCACCACTAAGGAAGCAACCAACAACCATCCTCTCCTAAACATCTTTTTCCTCCTTTTGACGTCATAACCTTCGCCAGCCTAGTAACCTTGATCCCACCACCTCCTTTCCCCTGAACTCGACCTTGAATCTATTTTATTGCTAAAGTCTAGCACAATATGGCCGATCTGTCAACGGATGAAAGCGCCACTTTCTCATACTCTTACACAGATAGGGGCAAGGAAAGGTTCACTTTTGAGACCAAGCCTTTATTTGCAAGAAGGGGTTATCCGTGATATAATTGAAAAGAATATGGCCATTTAGGAGAGCAGTGGTGGGGCTTAGCAAAGTGGCGAAGGAATCGATTATCGAGGGGCATCGGCTTCATCCGAAGGACACCGGGTCGCCAGAGGTCCAGATAGCCCTCCTCAGCAAAAGGATCGACCAACTGGTGGAGCACCTCAAGACGCATAGTCACGACGCGCATTCCCGCCGGGGGCTGATCAAGATGGTGGGGCGGCGGAGACGCCATCTCGATTACTTGAGCAAAAAGGATCGAGTGCGGTATGAGGAGATCATAAGCCGCTTAGGCTTGCGAAGGTAGAAAGAGAGGTGAGGCTGAACCTGAAACAACCTTAGGGTATTATTCAAGGTCAGGCTTAGAAGGCCAGGAATTGGGGAGTGGGTCTCACTCCGGTGGGGGTCAGTCCCCAGTCCTTGACCTCTAAGCCTGGCCAGACTTGGAGGAAAGGAAAAGTGGAAAAACGATATGAAACCGCTATCGGAGGCCACTCCATTAGCATAGAGACAGGCAAGTTGGCTGGCCAGGCAGGGGGTGCTGTAACCGTGCGTTCAGGGGATACGGTGATCCTGGCTACGGCCACAGCCTCTAAAGAGCCCCGCGAAGGCACCGATTTCTTCCCCCTCATCGTAGATTATGAGGAAAGGCTTTATGCGGCGGGCAAGATCCCCGGCGGCTTCTTCAAACGCGAAGGGCGCCCCTCGGAACAGGCTATCCTTCTTTGCCGACTCACCGATAGGTCACTCCGCCCCTTCTTCCCCCAGGGGATGAGGAATGATGTCCAGGTCATGCTCACTGCCCTCTCCGCCGATCAGGAGACCTACCTGGATATACTATCGGTGATAGGCGCTTCGGCGGCCTTAGTCATCTCCGATATCCCTTTCGGCGAGCCGGTTGGCGCGGTGCGCATCGGCCTCGTGGATGGTCACTACATCTTCAACCCCACCGCCAGCCAGATGGAGGGAAGTCCTCTCGATTTGCGCTTGGCTGGCACCAGGGGGGCGATCCATATGGTAGAGGCGGGAGCCAACCAGGTGGCTGAGGAGGTGATCCTGGACGCTCTCAAGGCTGGCCACCAAGCGATGCAAAATGTGATCGCCCTTCAAGAGCAGATGGCCAGGGAGATCGACAAGCCGAAGGGAGACTACTTTTTCTTCCAGACACCCCAAGAAGTGAAAGAAACGGTTCGCATGGGGATCGCCGCTCGGGTTTTGGAAGCGATAAGGGGAACGGAAAAGAAAGAAGAGCGGCAACAGGCTTTAGATGGTCTGCGAGAGGAGTTGCTCTCTCAACTCGATTTCCCTCTCCAAACGATCGAGGCAGCCTTCGATGAAATAGTGAAGGAGAAGGTTCGAGAGTCGATCCTTCAGGAGGGGGTCCGACCCGATGGCCGTACTAAGGCCCAGATTCGGCCCATCTCTTGCGAGGTAGGGCTTCTACCTCGCACCCATGGCTCAGGCCTCTTTAGCCGGGGGGAGACCCAAGTCCTCACCATCGCTACCCTGGGCACGGTGAGCGACGAGCAGAGGCTGAACGGCTTGGCCAAGGAAGAATCGAAGAGGTATATGCACCATTATAATTTCCCACCTTATAGCACCGGTGAAACTGGGTTCCTCCGCGCTCCTCAGCGGAGGGAGATCGGTCACGGGGCTCTAGCGGAGCAGGCGCTTCTCCCCGTCATCCCTGATGAAGAAGAGTTCCCCTACACCATCCGGTTGGTCTCGGAGGTGCTCTCCTCCAACGGCTCCACCTCTATGGCCAGTGTCTGCTCTAGCAGCCTGGCTCTCATGGACACAGGGGTTCCCATCAAGGCCCCTGTGGCCGGCATCGCTATGGGGCTCGTACAGGAGGATGGGCGATATGCCATCCTCACCGATATTCAAGGGCTAGAGGACGCGGTAGGAGATATGGACTTCAAGGTGGCGGGCACGAGAAAGGGGATCACCGCCCTGCAGATGGATATCAAGGGAGAAGGCGTCGATTATCAGATCTTAGAGGAGGCGCTAGCCCAGGCTCGGGAGGCCCGGCTTTTCATCCTGGATAAGATGGCGGAGACGATATCCCAGCCCCGCAAGGATCTCTCCCCCTACGCTCCGCGGATCACTCTTATCAAGATAGATCCGGAGAAGATCGGCCTCATCATCGGACCCGGGGGCAAGACCATCCGCAAGATCGTGGAGGAGACAGGGGCCAAGATCGATGTAGAAGATGACGGGACGGTCTTCATCGCTTCCACCGATGGGGCTTCAAGCCAGAGGGCGGTGGCCATGATCAAAGGCCTGGCCGAGGAGCCAGAGGTGGGCAAAATCTATACTGGCAGGGTGGTGCGAATAACAGAGTTCGGCGCCTTCGTGGAGATCCTGCCTGGCACAGAGGGGTTAGTTCATATCTCCCAGTTGGCCGATTATCGAGTGCCCAGTGTAGAAGATGTGGTTCGTGTAGGCGATGAGATCATGGTGATGGTGATCGATATCGACGCCGAGGATAAGATCCGGCTCTCCCGGCGGGCGGTACTTGAGGGCTGGACCCCGGAGAAAGCCAGAGCCATGGACCGCCGGCCCACAAGAAGGCCCCACTCCCGAAACCGCGGTTTTGGGAGACCGCCTCGTTAGAGGGCGATTATATGAAAGATTGACGTCGCTCCTATAGCGGCGTCCTTTTCTTGCCCTTTTTGGCCCAAAGATGGAAAAAGAAGATATAGCCTGGCATAGCCGAGAGGCTAGCGAGGTCGCGACTAAATTCGATACCCACCTCGAAAGAGGGCTCACCGCCGAAGAGGCAGCCCATCGCCTGGCTCACTATGGCCCTAACCAGTTGCGAGAGATACCCCGGCCAGGCTTCTGGCGGATGCTCTTGGACCAGTTCAATAACTTTTTGGTCCTCATCCTCATCGCCGCTAGCCTGGTCTCCTTTCGCCTAGGCGACTACATTGAAGCGATCGCTATTTTGGCCATCGTCATCCTCAACGCGGTACTGGGCGTCCTCCAGGAGTCTAAAGCGGAGGAGGCGCTGGCGGCCCTTAAGCGGATGACCGCCCCCGAAGCCCGGGTGATCCGCGATGGCCATCGCCAGACCATCCCGGCCCCAGAGGTGGTGGCTGGGGATCTCGTCCTACTCGAGAGCGGCAATTACGTCCCTGCCGATGTGAGGTTGGTGGAAAGTGTTAACCTCCAGATCGATGAGGCCTCTCTCACCGGCGAATCGATACCCGTGCGAAAGAGGGCGGAGGTCGTTTTCGACCGAGAGATCCCCCTAGGCGATCGGAGTAACTCAGCCTACATGGGGACCCTAGTAACCTATGGCCGGGGGCGGGGCGTGGTCTTCGCCACGGGGATGCACACTCAGATCGGCCTCATCGCCGAGATGATCCAATCTTATGAGGAGGAACCCACCCCCCTTCAGGTGAAGTTGAACCAACTGGGCATATGGCTAGGTATAATCTGCCTTTCCGTCTGTGGGGTAGTCTTTCTGGTCGGCCTCTTGCGGGGAGTCGGGTGGTTAGAGATGTTCCTTGTGGCCGTGAGCCTAGCCATCGCCGCTGTGCCCGAGGGTTTGCCCGCCGTGGTCACCATATGCCTGGCCCTGGGGATGCAGCGGATGATCAAACGCCACGCCCTCTTACGCAAGTTGCCCGCGGTAGAGACCTTGGGCAGCGCCACCATCATCTGCGCCGATAAGACAGGCACCATGACTCAGAACCAGATGGTCGTGGTGCGCCTCTGGGCCGACGATTCCCTCCTTTCGGTCACCGGAGAAGGCTACCACCCTGAAGGCGAGTTTCGTCGGGATGGCCAACCGGTGGATCTGGAGGAGTACCCCGGAGCCCAACTCCTCTTACGTGGAGCTCTCCTCTGTAACGACGCTTATCTGGAGACAAGCGGGCTAGATACCCAGCGCACTTACCGACTGGTCGGCGACCCCACCGAGGGGGCGTTAGTGGTGGCCGCCGCCAAGGCAGGGCTCTGGAAGGAGGAGATGGAGGAAGTTCAGCCCCGCCTAGGGGAGATCCCCTTCGAGGCAGAGAGGAAAAGGATGACCACCATCCACCCGGATCCAACCACTAACGGTTATGTGGCCTACATTAAGGGGGCACCAGATGTGGTGCTCCAACTGTGCGACCGAGTCTATGTAAGAGGTCGGGAGGAGCCTCTAAGCCCAGAAAGGCGTGAGGAGATAGTTAAGGTGAACGGCTCTTTGGCTAGCCAGGCCCTCCGCCTGCTGGGGGTAGCCTATCGACCTCTGAAGGAGCTGCCGGAAGAGCCCCAGGCGGACCAGGTGGAACAAGATCTCGTCTTCGTAGGCCTTTTGGGGATGATCGATCCTCCTCGGCCAGAAGTGCAAAGGGCTATCGCCCTGGCCCGAGGGGCAGGCATCCGCACAGTGATGATCACCGGCGACTACCCCGACACGGCGATGGCTATCGCCAAGGAATTAGAACTATCCTGCAAAGATGGAGGCCTTCTCACGGGGGCCGAACTGGATCGCATAGAGGAGGCAGAGTTCACTCATCGTGTCGAGGAGTTCGACATCTATGCTCGGGTCTCCCCCCAGCATAAGGTACGGATCGTGGAGGCGCTGAAGGAAAGAGGCCATGTGGTAGCCATGACCGGCGATGGGGCGAACGACGCCCCGGCCCTGAAGCGGGCCGATATCGGTGTGGCTATGGGGGTTGCCGGCACAGATGTCTCCAAAGAGACGGCGGATATGGTACTCACCGACGACAATTATGCCAGCATCGTCTCCGCCGTGGAAGAGGGGCGGATCATCTACTCCAATATCCGCAAGTTCGTCTTCTACCTCCTTTCCTGCAATGTAGCCGAGATCCTGGTCATCTTTCTGGCTATGATGGTGGGCTGGCCTTTGCCGTTAACGGCTATTCAACTTCTGGTGCTCAACCTGATCACCGATGGGGCTCCGGCTCTGGCCCTAGGCTTGGAGAAGGGAGAGCCAGATATCATGGAACGGCCACCTCGCCCCCCGAAGGAGCCGGTCATCAATCGAGATATGGTCTGGGGGATCGTGGTTCAAAGCATCGCCAAGCCAGCCACCACCCTTATCGCCTTCCGCCTGGGTTTGCATTGGTTCCCAAACAATCTGCAGGCTGCCCAGACCATGGCCTTCGCCACCCTCTCCTTCTCCGAACTCCTGCGGGCCTACACCTCTCGTTCGGAGCGGTACTCTGTCTGGTCCATCGGCCCCTTCTCCAACCGTTACATGCAGTGGGCGGTGGCTACCTCGCTGGCTATACTTTTGGCTATAATCTACGTGCCCTTCTTAGACCCCATCTTCGATACCGCTTTCTTGGGAGTGCGGGAGTGGATGGCTATAATCCCCTTGCTTTTGGTACCCGCCGTCGCCGCCGAGGCCACTAAACCTTTCCTCCGAAGGCAGCGTCTCTAAAACCATATCCACCTTGCTAACAGAGCAAGGGTGTTATACAATGAGAAGGAGGAGGCCTCTTTGTCCAAGCCCTGGAGCCCTCAAGCCAAACGGTTAATAGCCGCCAGCGCTATGATATTTGGGGGCTTGGTTCTTTACCGAGTCCGCTCGGTGTTAGCGCCTCTGGCCCTGGCGGTGCTTTTAGCCTACATCCTCAACCCCTTGGTAGGTCTCCTAAGGAAAGCCAAACTTTCCCGCACTGGAGCCACCATCATAGTCTACCTCCTCCTCATATCCGCCCTTGTGGCTATCCCTTCCATACTGGTTCCCCCTCTAGTACAACAACTCATCTCCATTGACGTGGACTTCACAGCCATCCTCAATAGCCTCCGCCAACTCATAGTTGGGTATCGGACGGTGGAGTTCCTCGGCTTCTCCATTGACCTCTATCGCGTCTTCGTAGATATCCAGGGGGAGTTGGCTACACTGGTGGGCTCTCTGGCTTCTCAATCGGTGGCTATCTTACGGGGAGCGGCCTCTAGTGCCCTTTGGCTTATCTTTATCCTCATCATCTCTTTCTACCTCCTCAAAGATGCGGGCCGGATCACCTCCTACCTCGAGGGGCTGGCCCCCCCTGAATATCAGGAAGAGTTGAACCAACTGATGAAGGAGATAGGCGAGATATGGGACTCCTTCCTCCGGGGCCAAATCATCCTCTCCTCGGCAGTGGGGGGCATCACTGCGGCTACCATGTGGATCGTGGGAGTGAAGAACGCCTTGCTCCTAGGGATATTAGCCGGGATCTTGGAGATAATCCCAAACTTAGGACCTGCTTTGGCTGCCCTGCCGGCTGTGGCCCTAGCCTTCTTCCTAGGCTCAGAGCGTCTGCCCTTGAGCAACGGATGGTTCGCCATCTTAGTAGCGGGCCTCTACGTGGCCATTCAGCAGGGGGAGAACAACTTCTTGGTGCCCCGCATCATCGGAAGGAGTGTCAACCTCCACCCCGTGGTGGTGATCGTGGGGACTATCGGGGGGGCGATGGTAGGGGGGATCCTGGGCATCTTCTTGGCGGCCCCGGTGCTGGGCAGCGCCCGCATCCTGGGAGGATATCTATACCGTAAATTCCTCCAGAGCGATGAAGCCTTGGTGCGACCCACTCTCCCCCTGGAAGAGATATCACTAGAGGAGAAGCCAGAGACCGAAAGGGTCTCTGAATAGATACCCCTTCTCTTAAGTTGGGGCTAGATAGCCAACTCCGCCTCCTCTTCAGCCTTTTCCAGCCGGCGGAGTTTATCTATGCTTTCCAGTCGAGCGGTGAAAAGCATCCCGTTAAGATGATCTATCTCATGCTGTAAGGCCCGAGCCAAAAGGCTTTGGGCCTTAACCCTGATCTCCTTGCCCTTGAGGTCTTGACCTTTCACCGTCACCCTGCTGGCTCGCTTCACCTCCCCCACATAGCCTGGCAGGGATAGACACCCTTCGTCCCCCTCTTCCTCCCCCCAGGATTTCACCACCTTGGGGTTACAGATGACGAAGAGTTTCCCTCGCTCTTGCTCTTCTTTCTCCCCCTGGGGCAACTCGACCACGATAACCCGCAGGGGAACGCCGATCTGGGGAGCCGCCAGCCCGATCCCTGGGGCGGCGCGCATCGTTTCCACCATATCGTCCACCAGCGCCTTAAGGGAAGGGCCGAAATCCCTTACCTTTTTAGCCTTCTGGCGGACTACTATTTCATCGGCCTGCAAGATCCGCCTTACAGCCACTTAACCTCCTGAAAAAATAAATACAAGGCGTATAACCCCAAAATATAGTTCCGCTGGCCCTGATGTCAAGAGGTCAACCGCTCTAGAAGGGCTACGGCTTCTATATGATAGGTCTGAGGGAAGATATCCACGGGTTGAGCCTCGACCAGATGGTAGCCACCATCCCTCAGACGCTTGATGTCCCGGGCCAGGGTAGCCGGGTCACAAGAGACATAGACGATCTTTGGGGGGGCGAGCCTCACCAGGTGGGTGACAACTTCCTTTCCGCAGCCCTGGCGGGGCGGATCAAGGATGGCCAGATCGACCTTCGCCAAGTGAGGCAGAATATCTTCTACCTGCCCTCCGATGAATTCTATGTTTTCTTCCCCTTGGGCGTTGAACCGGGCGTCGGCGAGGGCACTATCGCTCTCCTCGATACCTATTACCTGGCCTACCTCCCTCGCCAGCGATAGACCGAAGGTTCCTACCCCACAATAGGCATCGAGGAGAAGCTCGTGGCCCTCCGGGGCCAGATACCCTCGCACCACCTCTATCAGTCGCTCCAGTTGCTCTGTATTAACCTGGAAGAAACTAGCAGCGGAGATGCGGAAGCGCCTCCCCCCCACCTCCTCCACGATATGGCTATCCCCCACCAGGGTGAGGAGCGTCCCATCGCTTAGGAACTCGACGCAAGAGAGGGGCTCGTCCACCTCCAAGGCGGGGATCAAATCCTCCTCCATCTCCAAGATCAGAAGTTTCTGCCCTGTCCTCGCACCCACCCTGATGGAGAGCTTCCTCAATTGGGGGAAGGCCAGATCGAGAGCACGAAAGGCCTTCTCTATTAGGGGGTGGATGATGTAGCAGACCTCGATGGGGACCACATCCCAAGTGCGAAAGGCCAGAAAGCCGAGACGTCCCTCTTCATTTAGATGAAACTGAACGTTATTGCGATAGAACCAAGGGTCGGGAGCCCCCAGAGAGGGTTTGACCGGAGGGTTCGAGACCCCGCCTACCCGTTCCAGTTGATCGCGGACTATCTCTTCTTTAAAGCGCAATTGGGCTTCATAAGCCAGATGCTGCCATTGGCAGCCCCCGCAGGTCCCAAAATGGGGGCAGCGAGGCTCCGCCCTATCCGGGGAAAGGCGCACCACCTCCAAGAGCCGGGCCCGAGCGTACCGGCCCTTATCTTCGACTATCTCGGCGATTACCTCCTCCCCCGGCAAGGCGTAGGGGATGAAGACCACCTTCCCTTCATAGCGGCCCAAGGCCTCGCCGCCGTGGGCCATGGCTGTCAATTGCAGGCGGATGGACATACAATCTCCCCATTAGGAGTATATCATAGCCATCCTCTGAGGGCGAAAAGAAGTAGGGCAGGTTTAGAAACCTGCCCTATAAGTTGCTTAACTCTTTCTCGATGAGTAGGAGAAAAGATGGAGCGTTCTTAGACCCAGCCCCGCAACTTTATAGCCTCCGCCACCCTCTCCACAGCCACAAGGTAGGCCGCCAGGCGATTATGTACCTTCTTCTTCCTGGCCATCTCGTGGACTGCATGGAAGGCAGCGGTCATCTTCTTGTCCAGTTTCTCGTGGACCTCCTCGAGATCCCAGTAGTAGTTATAGGCGTTCTGGACCCCCTCAAAGTAAGAGACGGTCACGCCCCCGGCGTTGCAGAGGAAGTCGGGGATGACGTAAACCCCGTTCTTATAGAGTATCTCATCTGCCTCGGGGGTTGTGGGGCCATTGGCCAGTTCGGCAAGGATCTTGGCCTTCACCCTCCCGGCGTTCTCTCCCGTTATCTGGTTCTCCAGCGCGGCGGGTATGAGGACAGTGGCTTCCAGTTCCAGGATTTCCTCGCTGGTGATATTCTTGGCCCCAGGGAAGTTGATGACGGAACGGCTCTCATCTTTGTGGGCCTTAACGGCCTCAGGATCCAAACCATCGGGGATCAGGATGCCGCCTTTAGAGTCGCTGACGGCTATCACCTTGAGGCCCAAGAGTTCCTGGCCCAAGAGATGAGCGAAGTAGCCAGCGTTGCCGTAGCCCTGGATGGCGGCGGTGGCACCCTTAAGGTCGATGCCCAGGACTTTGCCCGCCTCCCGCACGCAGTACATCCCTCCCCGGGCTGTAGCGTCGCCTCGCCCCGCCGAACCGCCCAAGGGGATCGGTTTGCCGGTGATGACGCCAGGCTCGTAATCTCCCTGCAAAATGCTATACTCGTCCATCATCCAGGCCATGATCTGGGGGTTAGTATAGACATCGGGGGCAGGCACATCCCTCTTTGGGCCGAGGATGACCCCTACCTGTCTTATGTAGGCCCGGCTCAGCCTCTCCAACTCCCCTTGAGACATCTCCTTGGGGCTGCAGATCACCCCGCCCTTACCGCCTCCCAAAGGGATATCCACAAGGGCACATTTCCAGGTCATCCAGGCAGCCAAGGCCCGTACCGTATCTATAGTCTCCTGAGGGTGATAGCGGATGCCACCCTTGGCTGGGCCGCGGGCATCGTTGTATTGGACCCGGAAGCCTTTGAAGACCTTTACGGAGCCGTCGTCCATCCTCACCGGGAAGGTGACGTGGAGTTCGCGCATCGGCTCCCGCAGAAGGGCATGGATGCCGGGCTCCAGTTGGAGGATCTCTGCCGCTTCATCTAATTGCCTTTGAGCGATCTCAAAGGGGTTTAACTCTTGGGGCATATACTCCCTCCTTCAGGCTGAAATAGAGATTGAACTCTCCTAATCTCCTTCCTTAATTGCTATCTTTTCTTCCCTTCGAGCCTCTCCATTAAGAGTCTATTGGCTAAGGCTGGGTTCGCCTTCCCTTTGGTGGCTTTCATCACCTGGCCCACTAGGTAGCGCAGGGCGGTCTCCTTGCCCCCCAAATAGTCGGCCACAGCCTTAGGGTTCTCCCCAAGCACCGCTTCGATTATGGCCCTCAGTCGCTCCTCATCGCTGATCTGAGCCAGCCCTTCCTCCTCCACGATGCCGCTCGGCGAACGCTTGTCGCCCTCTAAAGTTATCATAGTGACAACCTGACTAGCGGTACTTTGGGTGATCCAGCGACGGTCATAGGAATCGAGCAACTGGTAAACGTAGTTGGGTGGCCACTTCGCCCTGAACTCTTCTAAGGTAACCCTACCCTCATTTAGCAAGGGGAAGAGTTCTCGGCTCATCCAATTCACTACAGACTTTCCCTTAGGATAAGCCTTTACATACTCCTCAAAGAGGTCTGCTACTTCTTTATCGGCGACCACTACCCCGGCATCGTATTCAGAGAGGCCGTATTCCTCCATGAACCTCTCCCGCTTGGCGTCGGGGAGTTCGGGGAGCCGAGCCTTTATGCTCTCTATCCATTCCCTCTTCAACTCCAAGGGGGGGAGGTCCGGTTCGGGGAAGTAACGGTAGTCGTGGGCATACTCCTTACTCCTCTGGGGCACGGTACCCCCCCGAACCTCATCCCAACCCATAGTCTCCTGCACGACCTCCCCCCCCGAACGGAGGATCTCCTCCTGTCGCTCTATCTCGTATCTCAAGGAGTTAAGGACGGCGCGGAAACTGTTAAGGTTCTTGATCTCCACCCGTGTACCGTACTCCTCACCGCCTCGCGGTCGCAAGGAGACGTTGGCCTCGAACCGCATCGCTCCCTTCTCCATATCCCCGGAACTGACGCCCAGATACCTCAGCATGGTGCGCAACTTGGTCACGTACTGGCGAACCTCCTCTATGGAGCGAAGGTCAGGCTCGCTCACGATCTCCAAAAGGGGCACTCCGGAGCGGTTGAAGTCCACCAAGGCATAACCCCCTTCGTGGAACAACTTGGCCGTGTCCTCTTCGAGGTGGACCCGTCGAATGCCGATCCGTTTCCGCACCCCCTCCAGATCTATCTCCAGCCAACCATCCCCGGTGAGGGGGAGATCGTATTGGGATATCTGATAGCCTTTGGGCAGATCGGGGTAGTGGTAGTTCTTTCGATCCCACTTGGTGGCCTCGGGGACTTGGCAGTTGAGGGCCAAGCCGCTCATGATAGTATACTCCACAGCCTTCCGGTTAATGACCGGGAGCACCCCTGGCATCCCTAAGCAGACGGGGCAGACATGACTATTGGGGGGAGCCCCCATATAATCGCTGCTGCAACCGCAGAACATCTTCGATTTGGTCAAGAGTTGAGCGTGAACCTCTATGCCGATGACGGCTTCGTATTCCATTCGCATCCTAAAGGGTTTAGAGCAGTTCCTCTAATGGCCGATATTCCATACCGAAGCATTCAGCCACGGCGGGATAGGTGATATGGCCAGGGTAGGTATTTACTCCCTTCGCCAAAGTGGGATCATCTTTGACCGCTTTCGTGAAGCCCAGGTTGGCTAAACGGGCTACGTAAGGCAAAGTTGCATTGGATAAAGCATAGGTAGAAGTGCGGGGAACAGCGCCGGGCATGTTAGCCACGCAATAGTGTACTACCCCATCGACGACGAAGACCGGGTCCGTATGAGTAGTGGGATGACTGGTCTCCACGCAGCCCCCCTGATCGACGGAAACATCGACGATGACGCTGCCTGGCGTCATGGTACGGATCATCTCTCGGGTAACCAATTTAGGAGCCGGTCCTCCCTTTATTAGGACGCTACCGATGACCACATCGGCCCGCTTCACCGCTTCGGCGATGTTGAGGGGGTTGGAACTGAGGGTGGTAAAGTTCCCGTGTAGAACCTCGCTAAGGTAACACAAGCGCTCCAAGTCCTTATCGATCACTATCACCTGGCCTCCCATACCTAGAGCCACCTTTGCCGCATTGGTGCCCACCGTGCCGCCGCCGATAATGACGACGGTGGCCGGTCTCACGCCAGGCACACCACCCAGCAATTTACCGCGTCCACCGTTTGTTTTCTCCAAGTAATGCGCCGCCACTTGGATGCTCATCTGGCCGGCTATCTGGCTCATGGGGGTGAGGAGAGGTAGATGACCATTCGGCAACTCCACGGTCTCGTAGGCCACTCCAATCACCTGCCGCGTCACCATCTCGCGGGTTAGTGTCTCGTCGGCGGCTAGGTGGAGGTAGGTGAAAAGGAGAAGGCCAGGGCGCAGAAGTTCGTATTCTACGGGCAAGGGCTCCTTCACCTTGAGGACCATATCAGCCCTCTGGAATACAGAGGCGTGGTCATCTATAATCTCTGCGCTGTTTGCTTCATACTGGTCGTCGGGGAAGCCGCTTCCTTCGCCCGCTCCCCTCTCCACCAGAACTCGGTTGCCAGCCTCCGTCAATAGGCGCACCCCGCCGGGGGTGAGGGAGACACGGTATTCGTTGTCTTTGATCTCCTTCGGCACTCCAATGATCATCTTCGATCCTCCCGTCGTGGTAAGGGGCTGAGGGGAACGATTCGCCAAGAGTCAGCCCCTTGCTGATACGCCAACTTAAACCTCTTCCCCTCTTCCGTTCGCACGGAGAAAGAGGGCCCCTCAGGGGTAATCCATTCCTTCTCCACAACCTCGACTATGTGCCTTTTGCCCCGCCAGAAAAAGGAGACGGGCCGCTCCGGATATCTCCGCCCCGAATAGGCTTTTACCTCTACCTGCTCTTCCAACCCCCTTACCCCAGTTCTACTTGGGAGGAATCGCCCACATCGAGCCTCCTGGCCCTCCCCCTCACTCGGGCATGGGCACCGACCACCGAACCTTCCAGGACAGCGCCCTCGATGTAAGCCCCCTCATCGATGATGGAGTCCCTGATGATAGAGTTTACGATCACGCTTCCCTCAGCCACGGAGACATAAGGCCCCACGATGGAGTTCCGAAGGTTGGCTGTGGGGGCGATGTAGACCGGAGGGAGGAGAACTGAGTTCTCCGTCTCCGCCTCAAGAGCAGCGCCCTTCTCCAGGAGGTAACGGTTGGTGGCCAAAAGGGCCTCTGGTTTCCCGCAATCCTGCCATACATCGACGGTCACGGTCTCCAGTCTGGCCCCTCGATCCACCATCAACTGGAAAGCATCGGCGATATAATATTCGCCTTTAGTTTGGATGCCTTCTTTAAGGAGGGTCTCGACGCATACCATAAGCAATGGCCAGTTGACCACGTAATAAACCCCCACCAAGGCAAGGTTAGAGAGCGGCTCCTCTGGTTTCTCGATGAATCTTGTGATCCTGTCGCCTTCCAAGAGGACGATCCCGAAACGCCGGGGGTCATCCACCTCCTTAACAAAGACCAACCCGTCAGAGGCAACCTCATCGATGCAAGTGAGATCCGCTTCGAAGATAGTATCTACGAAGATCAGCAAAAAGGGGCTATCGATATACTCCCTGGCCAGATGGAGGGCATGGGCTTGGCCCTTTGGCTCCCTCTGCCAGACGAAGCGGGCTGGGAAGTCGTAGTTGGCCGCCACGTACTCCTCGATCTGTTCCCCTAAATGGCCCACGATGAATATATATTCCTCCACCTCCAGACCCTTGAACCTATCGAGAAGGTGGGCCAAGACCGGCTTGCCAGCCACAGGGAGGAGCGGCTTAGCCTTGCTATAGGTATGGGGCCTGAGGCGCGTTCCCAGGCCAGCCATGGGCATCACTACTTTCATCTCTCTCCTCTACAACTGTGGGCTCATCTTATGCCACTCTGTGGCCTGCTCGTAAGCGTAGGCCACTCGTAAAACCCTCTCCTCACCCAGTGGGGGGCCGATGATCTGCAAGCCTACAGGTAAGCCCCCGGCGAGGCCACAAGGGATGGATATACCTGGGATGCCCGCCAATGGCTGGGAGAGGGTAAAGATATCGGAGAGGTACATCTGCAAAGGGTCCTCCACCCGCTCCCCGATCTTGAAAGCCACCGTAGGAGAGGTGGGCCCCACTAAGACGTCGCACTTTGAGAAGGCCTGATCGAAATCCTCCTTGATGAGGGTGCGAACCTTCTGGGCCTTGAGGTAGTAGGCGTCGTAGTAGCCAGCAGAGAGGGCATAAGCCCCTAGCATTATCCGCCGCTTCACCTCCGGGCCGAAGCCGGCCTCCCTTGTCCGTCGGTACTCTTCCCAAATATCGTTCACCTCGGAGTAAGAGAGGCCATACTTCACCCCATCGTAGCGGGCTAGATTGGCCGAGGCCTCAGCGGGAGCGATAAGGTAGTAGGTGGGCAAAGCGTACTCGGTATGGGGGAGGGGGACCTCTACCATCTCGCCTCCCAGATCGGCTAGAAGGTCGATGGCCGCGCGCACCACCTCCGCCACCTGGGGTTCCACCCCTTCGACGAAATATTCCTTTGGAATGCCTATCCGTAACCCCTTGATGTCGGGCAGTAGGGCTTCCCTGTAGTTGGGAAGGGGAAGGTCAAGGGAGGTGGAATCCCTTGGATCATAGCCAGCGATCACCCCTAGCACCAAAGCGCAATCGGTTACATCACGGGTCAGCGGCCCTATCTGATCTAAGGAGGAGGCAAAGGCTATAAGACCGTAACGGGAGACCCGTCCGTAGGTGGGCTTCAACCCTACTACCCCGCAGAGGGAGGCTGGCTGGCGGACGCTTCCTCCTGTATCGGTACCTAGGGCGAAGATGGCCTCCCCAGAGGCCACAGCCGCCGCAGAGCCGCCGCTGGAGCCCCCGGGTACCCGGCTAGTGTCCCAAGGGTTATGGGTGGTGAAAAAGCCGGAGTTCTCGGTGGAGGAGCCCATGGCGAACTCGTCGGTGTTCGTCTTCCCCAAGATTATGGCCCCGGCCTCGGCTAGACGCTCCACCACCGTGGCACTATAAGGAGGGATGAACCCCTCCAAGATCTTCGAGCCGCAGGTGGTCTCTATCCCCTCGGTGCAGATCACATCCTTGACCGCCATCGGCACCCCCAAAAGGGGAGAGGGCTCCTCGCCATCTTTCCTTTTGGCAATAAGAAGGGTATCCACCTCTCGTGCCCGTTCCAAAGCCGCCTCAGGGGTGAGGGTAAGATAGGCCTTGATCTCGTTATCTACCTCGACGATACGATCCAAGACCGCTTGAGTCAACTCCAACGAGGTGATCTCACCCCGCCAGAGCAAATCGTGGGCCTCATGGGCGGTCAAATCATGGAGCGCGGGCAATGAGCCTCCTATATAACTCCATTAGACGGCTAATATTTCCATCTAAGGAGTACCGTTCTACCACCCGCAAGCGGGGTTGATTCTCCTCGCCAGGCTGATCACGATGTTGCTCCCGCCGCACTTCCCTATGACAGCCTATATCCGTGGCCATAGTGGCTAAGCCGCAAGCCATTACCTCGGGACGTTCTCCTTGTGATAGGCTTCGCCGCTTTCCTTGGCTTTATGCGTGAACCAAACAACCCTCATCGCTCTCGCCAGCATTTAGAGAACCGTCGGCACCTTGAAATACCCCTTCTCGGCCCGAGGAGCGTTGGCCAGAGCCTCCTCTGGCGAGAGGGAAGGGGTGACCTCATCGGCCCGCATGACGTTCTTGAGAGCGATCACCTGGGCGGTAGGCGGAATACCCGTGGTGTCGAGGGCCTGGAGAGCCTGAAAATGTTCCAAGATGCTCGATAGTTGAAGGGCGAAGAGTTCTTTCTCCTCTTCTTTGAGGGCTAGTTTCACCAACTCAGCGATATGTTCCACTTCGGCTCGACTTAAGCCCATACGTTCACTCCCCCGACGTGACCCATCTCAAGGGGCAAGTAATAATTATAGCACTTCTCACCCTGGGAGCAAACATACCGTGTAGTTGAGCCAAGACCTCACGAGAGTCTATTCCTCTGGCCATGGCCGCGTACGAGGTATAGATCTACCTCTCCTTCACCACCCGCGCCCTATCCAGATCCCTTACCACCACAGTGTGAGGGAAGATGGGCTGCGCCTCCGCCAAAACCTCCTCCTGCGAGTACCGCCTCGATATATGGGTCAGGTAAAGCGCCTTAACTTTTGCCTCCCGGGCCAAGGTGGCAGCTTGAGCGGCCGTGAGGTGACTATACTTCTTTGCCAGATGAACCTCGGCCTGAAGATAGGTGGCCTCGATCACTAGGGCATCGGCTTCCCTCGCCTCATCGACTAAATCGTCCACACGGCTAGCATCACCTACATAGACCAGCCTAGCCCCAGAGATGGGGGCACCTAATACCTCGTCAGGGGTGACTACTCTCCCATCGGCCAAAGTTATCGCCTCACCCCTCACTAACCGCTTTCGCTCAGGCCCAGGAGGAACCCCCAGCCGCTCCGCCACGGCGGTTAGGAAAGGTCGCCGACTCTTCTTCTCAAAGGTGTAGCCAAAGCAGCCCGGCCCCTTATGGGTGACGGGGAAAGCCGAAAGTGAGAAATCTTCGTCCTCCAAGATCACTCCGGGGGAGATCTCTATGAACTCGATTTGAAGGTTGGGCCGGGCCCCCCTCAGGACCACTCCCAAGATCAGATCCCGAACTCGTTCTAAAGCCCACGCCCCTCCATAGATCTCCAGCCTGTCGATCGCCTCCCACCTGCTGAAGGTGGAGACCAAGCCACCTAAGCCTAGGATATGATCCAGATGGCCATGGGTGAGGAGGATGTGATTGAGCCTCTTGAAGCCCAGACCGCTCTTAAGAAGTTGTTGTTGGGTCCCCTCGCCGCAATCGATGAGGAAGCGGTATCGACCATAGAGCACCATGGTAGAGGCCAGACTCCTTGTCAAAGAGGGGGCCGAAGCCGAGGTCCCCAGGAAGACCACTTCAAACATTATCTACCTCCCACAAGAGACCCTCCCTTTCTCCCCCTCCGCCCCCTCAACTTGATAACCTATATCGATGAACCGCCCCACCACCCAGATATTGGTGATAAGGTGTTGAGTGATCTGGCAAGTGGTAAAGGCAGAGTGGCCACTGGCCAAAGCCAAGGGGAGGATCAGTTGATCTGCCAGATGCTTATCTAAGGCGGCCTCGCTGCGGTAATATTCCAAGAAAGCCTGACAAGCCTCCTCGGCTACCTTCTCCGCTGGCTTCCCCGGCGCCCCTAGGGCAGTGAAACCAACCACCCCATTTTCAAACTCCGCCCAGAGGAAGAGCATTGTACCTCGGCCCAAAGATTTACCCTCTTCTATCCTTATATCCGCCTCGAAGCCCTCCCTTCGCAATACCTCCAGCGCTCGCTCCCTCTGTCGCTGGCCGATATGCCTAGGCAAGTTAGAGAGAGCGGAGAGGCCGGAGAGGTGCAAAAACTCGCCCCGCTCGTTCAGATCGATCGGCTTAAGAGGCCTAGAACTGGCCCCTTTGATTTCGACTCTTACGCTTCCCCCTCCGAGGGGGTACCAACCCCACCTTTCGATATCTGCTCTAGCCTCCACCCCTAGACGAGCCAGGGTGGGGAGATAGACCTTCTCCAGAAAGTGATAGGGTGGGCTCCAAGGTACGTGGGTACCACCTCTAACGGTGACCTTCGACTCCCCTTCCGCCAAGGCCAGAGGCAGAAGAACGGTCTGCAGGATAAGGCCAATAGATCCCGCGCTCCCGCCCTTTCGAGCGGCAGCCACATCCCAAGAGTAAGAGCCTGCCTGGGGCGGCGATCGAGGCACAAAGGTGAGGGTTTGAGATCCCAGGCGTGCACCCTCCAGGTGAGCATCGCATATGGCGGCAGCGGCTAGGACAGCGGTTAAATGTTGGGCCCCCAGCCCGGGGCTCTTCCTCCCCGCCCGGATATTTACTATCTTTAAAGGCTTGCCAGTGACCGCAGCCAAAGTAAGGGAGGTACGGAGTATCTGCCCTCCCCCCTCCCCGTATGAGCCATCGATGATGATCATCGAGAACTACTTTTCAAGCCATAGCCGGTGCCTTAAAGATGCCCCAGGGGCATCGACAACACCCTGTTTTTCACGCCCGAAGAACGGTCCCTACCTGCGCCTGGGGATGGAGAAGCACCCGCTTGATGAAGCCTTCCACCTTTCCCGAGATGAAGCGCACTTCTAGAGATGGCTGCCTCTCCACAACCCCACACATAATACGCACCTTGGCTAACATGCCTCCTGTCACATCGACCGTAGGCGAACCGGCCAAAACGTTCTCCAATTGGGGCAGATCGGCAGGGGAGATCCGCTCTAGCAAGGGAGCCTGGGGGTCCACATCTGGGTCGCCAAAATAGACCCCCTCCACCTCTCCCGCCAGGATTATCCGCTGGGGCAAAAGATGGGATGAGAGGTAGGCGAATATCTCTTCCGTCGATACGATGGCGCTTCCTTGCCCCTCGTCGAAGGCTACATCACCATAGACCAAGGGAACGAGCCCACGATCGAGAGCCTCTCTCGCAGGTTCGATCTCTAGGTGGATCAACTCTCCATCCCGACACCGGGCGGAGGCGGAAGGCTGAAAGGAGATGGCGGGCACTCCCGCCTCTAAGAAGATGTCGGTCACCAGCCGGTTGAGGCGCGCCGCAACCGCCCCTGTCTCGGCGAACCCCCACCATTCCTCTTTCAACCCCTCATGGACACCGTATTTACGAGCGGGGTAGTGGCCGAAAGAACCGCTGCCGTGCCCCAAAAGGAGCCGAAAGGCCCCTTCCTCGAGCGCCTCTTTGACCTCTTGGGCGGCCCGCTCGATCACCTCCCTGCGAGCCGTCTCCGGCACCGATTTCTCCGTGATGAGAGAACCGCCCAATTTCAGGAAGATGAGTTCCCCCAAGATACCTCCTCTAGAAGAGGTGCTCCTCAATGAGCCTAGCCCCGTCACCGGGCCGACATACTATGACTTCCTTCACCCCTTCCACCTCCCAGAGCGCCCTTTCTACCTCTTCCACACAAGAGGGCAAAGTCAAGAGGTGGACGTTGGGGCCTGCGTCGATGGTGAAGTAGACAGAACGTCCCTCCTCCCTCCAATGGCGAACCTCTCTCATCACCCTCACCGTGGCCGGTGTCCAATAGAGGAGGCTAGGCTGCGAGGTCATCATGATCGCGTGCAAGGAAAGGGCCTCCCTCTCGGCCATGGAACCGAGACTATCGAAATCGCGAATCAAAATGGCTTCCCTCACCCGTTCCAGCTCCTTCTCCACCTGGGAGAGCCTAGCCGAATATAGGGGGCTACTCTTGGCCAACTTATGGCCCTCAGAAGAGGCTACCTCTTTGGCCTCCGTGGAGACCAAGGCGATGCAATCGCAGATCTCCCAATGCTCCGGAGGGGCGATCTCGTAAGCGAAGGAATCCTCGTGTGTCGTCCCCGCCACCCACTCCACATACCCTCCCCATATGGAGCGGGTTGCTGAACCCGAGCCCAAGCGAGCCAAGGTAGAAAGTCCTCTACCCTCTAACCCCATCTCTAAAGCCGCAGAAGCGGCTAAAGTGAGAGCGGCGAAGCCAGAGGCTGAAGAGGCGAGTCCTGCCCCGGTGGGAAAATCGTTAACGGAGGCCACCCGGGCTTTGAGAGGCTCTCCCGCTAAGGTACGCAGGCGATCGAGATGGGCGACGATCCGGGCCTTAGCCTCCGGAGAGGGCTCCACCCCATCAACCTCGATCTCGTCTTCCGCTAGAGCAGGAGAAAACTCCACGGTGGTCACTGTGCGTAGCCGATCCAGGGTCATCGATATGCTGCCGTTCATCGGCAGCCGCAGATCGTCGTTTGAGTTTCCCCAATATTTGATGAAAGCGATGTTCGCTCTGGCGACCGCACTTCCCTTCATCACCCTTCCTCGAAAGCCTACGGCTTGCGCAAAAGAAGTAGAGCCACTACGCGTTCCTCAGCCAGCAACCTATGAGAGAGACCCTTAGGCATCTTGGCTATCTCTTCGCGGTTGATCTTCGTCCGCCCCTCCTCAGTCTCCAACTCCACCTTCCCCTCCTGAAGATAGAGAAGGAGGGTTTGGGGGTTCCGTTTCCAATTCGATCTCCCTTGACAGACCACTGCCTGGGCCACGAAACCGTCTACTGAGGCCAGATCCAGGGGTGAAAAGGGAGCCAAACCTCCCACCGCCTCCTTAACGCTTACTTTGTCGAGGGTACCCTGGCCCTGGAGGACGAAGAGCCTTCTTTTGCCATCTTGCCGATCAGAGAAGAGCCTCCGCTCGAAAAGGAGGACCACGGACCGAATAGAAGAGGTTGAACGATGGGTCACCCCCTTGGGCACTACGGCCAACTCTCCACTCCGGAGGGTTTGACCGCCCCATTCGCTCTCTAACGAGATCTCTCCCTTGTAGACGAAGAAGAGTTCGTCCTCGTCGATATGCTTATGCCAGGCTATACCCCCCTGGCAGATGAAGAGCCGGGCCGCGAACTCCTCCACCTGGGCCAACTCCACGAGCATATATGGCTCCGTCAGTTTCTTGGCCACGGCGGCTAGGTCCACCTTCTGGATCACGATGAGACCTCGGTCATGATCACCCTCCGGGCACCCTCCCGCTCCAGGGCAGTCATTACCACCTCTCGGCTCCTCTCCTCGATCAGGGCAATGACGCATCCCCCCCGTCCCGCTCCCGAGAGTTTGGCCCCTAAAGCCCCGGCCTCCTTCGCTGCTTTCACCAAACCATCTAGTTGGGGAGAGGAGACCCCCAGGCTTCGAAGAAGAGCCTGGTTTTCGTCCATCAGTGCCCCTAATCGCTCTAAGTTTCCCTTTTCCATCCCTTCCTTCGCTCTCTCCACGACCTGGCATATCAGGTCGAAAAGAGGCTCATATCTGGAACGCTCCTTCTCCCATCGGCGGCGCATCTCCTCTACCACTACCTTGGTAGGGCTCTTTACCCCCGAATCGCCGATGGCCAAGAGGAAAGGTCTCCCCACCTCCAATATCTGGGGAGGCTCGCCCCTTACAAAGTAGATGGGTCGCCCGTAGGAGATCACTGTATTATCGATGCCGCTGGGGGTGCCATGATGGAACTTTTCCGCCTTATACACGAGGGCTGAAACCTCTTCAGGGCTCAATTCCCTCCCAAAATATTCGCTTAACCCTCGCACCAAGGCGGTGGAGACCGCCGCCCCGCTCCCCAGGCCGCGGGCTATGGGAATGGTAGAGGTGATGGTGATGACCAGGGGGGGCGGAAGGCGAACCCCTAGGTATTCTAGGGTACTCTCCACCAGAGAGACGATGGGCTCCAGGGCCTCCTCGACTGGCGGTTGTCCCATGGTGTGGCTGAGGCCCAGATCTTTCGCCTGGATCACGATCCCTCTCACGCCCCTCTCCACGGTCACCCGCGCCCCTACCTGGGTCACGGGTACGGCTATGGCCGGCCGGCCATAGACCACAGCGTGTTCCCCAAAAAGGATCACCTTACCCGGTGCGAAGGCCACAACCATCTCCAAAACCTAGTATATCATAAGAGAGGTGGACTTAAAATTGGCCTAAAGAGCGATAATCAGGGCGCTTCCTCTTCCAGCCTCTTGAGCCTTTCTTTCATCCTCTGCCAATGAGTGCCCCGCCAATAGATCTTATCGCATCGGGGGCAGAGGCTAAACCGCTCTTGCGTCTGGAAGACATAAGGGGGTACCTTTTCCCGAACCGCTTCCTTGGCTACATTTTGCAAGGGGTTGTTGCAGACGGGGCAGCGGCTGAAAGAGTTATCTAATTTCAGGTTCAAATCCTCTAGGACTTGGCGGACTTGCTCCTTGAAATTATCGCTTTCGATGAGAAGGGAGTCTATCCCCCTTCGCCTGACCATCGCCCGGTCACGGGTGAGGACGATCCTCCCTTCGGCGCGGGCGATGCGCACCAGGTCGTTATCGTCCAGGGAGGAGAAATACAAGGTGTCATAGCCCAGGATGCGGAGCCACTTGGCCAGCCGGCCGAGCATGGAGTCCACCAAGAATTTCATAGTCCTATTATAACAGGCTTAGGGTGAAAAGGTGAGTGGCGGGTTTTTTCTTGAGATACCCCCTAGTGAGGGCGAGCCTCCTCCCGTTATCGGGGAGGAGGCTGATTTGGGTAATAATTATAGCACAAACGTTCTAAATTGTCAAGGACAAGGTGTAGAACCGTTCGCAGATTTGGGCGAGGACAGAGGGGTCAATTATACGCGTCCAGACCCACCACCTCTTGCCGCTTGGGGTTAGGGCAGAGTTGATGCGTAGGCCATCTTCGTCGCTGGCAAATTTGTTGTCATGGTCGGCGGTGTAGCCGCGGGTCTGACCGACAAGTTTCCAGCCGTTCTCGGCGAAGAGTTTGGAGGAGGGATGGTCGCAGATATTATCGAGTGCATAGACACGAGAGTTGTATTTCTTCTCCCAGAGCGCTATGCCCTCAGAAAGGAGCAGGCCTTGAGCCTTAGTGGCAAGACCGTGGCCGTGAAATTCGGGAAAAATGAAGGCGCGGGCGTGATTGACGATGGTTTGAAGAGCCTCCCAGTACGGCTTGTTTTCCCGGCACCAGGGGCTGGAAAGGCCTCGGTCTTTGTAGTCAGTGATAAATTGTCTAAGGTCGAGCTCACGGTCGCGGACGAGGATATTTGGGAAAGTAGATCCGAGGACAACGCCGCCGACCCATTGGCCGTCGAGCAGGAGGACGAGCCTCATAATCCGCCCTACTCGTTGGCAGCTTCCAGATGAGTGAAGTTTGTCGAGAGCTGCGTCAAAAAAGAGGCGGAGGGGACGCTTTTGAATCTCCAAGAGGTGTAAGCCATGGACTGGACGCGCGGGAAAAGTGGCTTCGATGAGGCGTTGCCCGGACTTGTGGATTTTAGAAAGGGACAGGAAGCGCTTTGTGTTCTTAGCCTTCATGGTAGCATCGACAGGGAGGGACTATAAAAGGAGTTGGCATCCTGGACAACTCAATATTATAGAAGACTCCCATGCCTCTGGGCAAGTTGTTTAGGGCGACTACGCTCCGCTCGTCAAGGGGCATGACGGATTTGATCTCACGGGCCTCGCCGGTGAAGCTGCCAAAGACGCGTGTGTGGATATTGCTCATTATAGCCTGCTGAGCACCCAGGCTGGGAATGGTCTGATCAGCCAGCCACAGTCCGATGCGAAGAGAACGGCCCATGCGGGAAATCGTATCTACTTCTTCGAGTATCATTTTACTCCTGAAGAATCTCCATGCCTCGTCGAGTAAAATTATGAGGCCACGGTATGCTTCGCGGTCATAATTTTCTCGATTGATGTGGTTGAAGATACTGTGGAGCAAGTGCCGGATGAAAAGCTCAGCCCCGCGAGGGGAGCGAAGCCCAACAACGTCGATAACACTGACATGGCCTCCAGTTACGATCCGGGGCACCTCAATTGAACTACCAAAATCAAATATGTTAAGGCGCAAAGCCTCGCTGAGGGCGCGGGAGATGGCTTGAGCCGCATATGGCTGGAGGTCAACGCCTTCGGTGACTCTTTGCTCGGCTTGACACACGGAACAACGCAAGTTAATCCACTGGCCTTGTCGGTTGCGTGCGATTGCAGTACGGAGAACAAGCGCAAAGTTCTCGAGAGTATCGTCCCGGAGCCTAATGTTGGGAATCTCTCCAGGGGCGCATGAAGTCAGGACAGGCTGGCCGAGATTAGCGGAAGGGTGAGGAGAGCCGGGTTCGCCAGCAAAGCGAGTGAAATGTCTTTTGAAGAAGAACAGGTATTCAATGAGATAGTTCATGGCTGCTTCGCTGAGGCCCGCGTCCTCGAAAAGGAGCCGGAAGAAAGCAGCGCCATCTTCATCAGGAGCGATCTCGTCAAACTTGATCGAGTAGGGCTCATACCCCCTTCGGGAGGCCGGGCCGATAGGGTAATAACTCGTTCGTTCGGGCTCAATCCCGCATCGACGGTATTTAAAGTTTTGCCATACCTTGTCAACATCGGGGTTCCATTGGAGCATTTTTCCCCATTCAGTGTCAGGCAGTGGTTTTTCGAGGTCGTAGAAGTCGTAGCCCTTTACATTGAAAACGACGATCGCGGGCGGTTCATCTAGACCGAGAAATTCTTGGATCAGGTGTTTTATCAGGACGGTCTTACCCCACCCAGTGGTAGCGTAGATAGAGCCGTGAAGGAATATTTGCTCCTTAGGTAGTGCAATATGAGTCACTACTGGGTATAGCCCATGTAAGGTTGCATACGCCCCGGTCCGGACGATGCCGTGTGAGGTGTCATGAGGTTTCATTAGAATCGCACGAACTTCGTTGGGAACGGCAAGAAAGACTTTGCTCTCCCTTTCAGGAGGTCTTATCGGACCGAAGAGGTCTAACAGATCCCCTCTTCTTTTCTCATGGCCTAGAGATTTGACGGAAAGTTCCAATGCATCTTCCGCCACGGACGAGAAAGTCGTTGAAAATTGCTTGTCTCTGTAGTAGGTGCTTTGGGCCATTTCCTTGGCATCCCTGAAAGCGTACCCAGGAAGGATTTTCACATCGTCAATTACACCGTAGGTGGTTTGGCGGAATGTTCGCCCGTCCCGAGTCATCATGTCGGTATCTGCCTTAACGATGCCCCAACGGCCTACCTCTTTCTTTATTCTGGCCTCGGCTTGAGGGTTTACCACTACCTTGAAGGAATCAGTGGGAATCGACTCTTCGTAGCCACCAGCAACTACGCCAATGTAAAGGGGTTCCTCTGCACTAACATCTTCTTGTTCCGTCGTGGGCACTTCAACGGTAGGCTCTTCGCTAGCTTCTACATTCTCGGCCTGTTCATGCGACATCATGGGTTCCTCCCACTTGAATTCGCTCAAAGCCCAGATAGGCCTTGAGGCGACGCGCTTCGTCGGTCTCGCCTAGTTCCTCAAGCTGGGTGATTAGGCCGGTTAAGAACCGGTTGACGTCTAAGCGATGAACCTTTGCATGGGAATCCGCTATCAATATGGGGTGCGGCAAGCCGGAACGGACCCCACTACCAAGGCCCAAGGTGAAGATCATATCTGCCATATCTTCAATCCATCGCTTATACATGTTGTTTGAAGTGATGAAGTCTATTCTATAGGGGAGACTACTATTGCGAACTTTCAGATAGAAGCACCCAGTGTTCTCATAGAACCACTTTACAACGCCTGTTCTCTCACCCTTTTCAAGAAGTCTCCAGAGATTGGAACGTTTCCCTCCCGGTAGAAGCTGATGATAGAAATCGACATCGGAAGGAGCATATTGAGCTTGTTCCACACCCTGCAAGAAAAGTTGGGCGAGAGAGTAGCTGGCAATGGGCCTTTTGATTATGCCCATTACGACGACTCCACGGTTGGTGGCATCCTTAATCTCTTCAACAAAGCGCTGACTGACCGCGCATCCGGTTTCAGTTCTTTCCAAACCCGTTATGAAACCAATGCCACCCCAAACTCTTCCATCCCTCATAACGAGGTCGCGGTCTCTAGCTTGCCTGAGGGCATAGACGAAAGCAAGGGTCTCCGCCGCATTCCGGATCATATCCACGTAGGAGCGCACCTTGGCCGTATCGGGCGCTTGCATGGCGTGGAATCGTTCATCTACTGTATCCAAGAATTCGTCGGTGTCCGAAATGTAGAAAACCGATGGCAGATCTTCAGTTACCTCTTCCGGGAGCAAGCCGAAGAGATACTCGGTTAGGGGGGCCTCGAAAGGCTCCACCGCCTCTTCCACCTCTTTTCTCAGCGGTGGGGGATAGTCGATTATGAAGGGCACGAGGGGTAGCTCAATGATTCGCTGGACGGTATGGTATCCCGTGAAGGTCATTTTTACCGCCACGGCTCTCCCGAGTAGAAGGCGTCCGCCGGGAAAACGCCAAGTCAAGACTCCCCCGTCAATGGCCCAAATGGTACGTCCGCTCAGAAGCCCCAGGTCGTCTCGGAGATCTCTACCGAGCGGGTAGATAAGCGGGCGATGATTCTGGGTAGCATCCTCACCGAGGGAGTCCTCCACCTGCGCGGTACCAATCTCGACCTCTTCAGGGGCCAGTTCCCCCATTGAGGTGTCTCTTAGGCGCAAAATGGCCTGGGTTGCTCTTTCAACGAACCTCATCTGACGTCACCATTTGCCTTTCAATATCATAGTAGCCAAAGTTTAGGAGAAAGTCAATGTTGGGGCTAGAAATCCCATGTGGGTGGTCTTTTGGCGTGTCCTGTTGGGTAATGAATAATCGTGGCTACACGTGGGAGCTATGGAAAACCTGAACTATACTTGCCTTACAGCACACTCACCGGGTCCACATCCACCCGCCAGCCTCGGGGGAGGGGCATATCTTCTAAGAGGGGGTAGGGGTCCTGGGCCCGGATGATGATGTGCCAGCGGTAGTTGCCCCTAAGGCGAGCGTGGAAGGCCGGCGCCGGGCCGATGAGGTCCACCCCAGGTAACCCCAGCCGCGCTATTTTATCCATAAGGAGGCGATAGAGCCTCTCCGCATCCTCCTGGCAGCGCTTGTAACTCCTGCCCACGCGGATGAGCCTCACCAGCCTCTTATAGGGCGGATACCCCTGCTCCCGCCGGAAGGCCACCTCCTGGCGGTAGAAGGCCCCGTAATCGTGGCCGCTCGCCGCCTGTATAGCGTAATGGTTAGGGGTATAACTCTGGACGATCACCTTCCCGCCCAAGATGCTTCTCCCCGCCCGCCCCGCCACCTGGGTCAGAAGTTGAAAGGTCCTCTCCCCAGCCCGAAAATCGGGAAGGTGCAAGGCCGTATCCGCCGTCACCACCCCCACTAGAGTAACTAAAGGGAGATCGAGCCCCTTGGCCACCATCTGGGTGCCAACCATCACGTTGGCTTGACGGCTGATGAAGCCCTCCAAGATCGCTTCGTGGGCTCCCTTCCGCCCCGTGGTATCCCTATCCCAGCGTATGGTGCGTGCCTGGGGGAAGAGCCGCTCCACCTCCGCCTCCACCCTCTGCGTGCCGATGCCGAAATACCTAATCCGCTTGCTCTGGCATTGGGGACAAAGAGTGGGGGGCCGGCTTCTTTTGTTGCAGTGGTGACAGACCAGGTCTTCCCTAGCCAAATGGTAGGTCAAGGGCACCTGGCAGCGGGGACATTTAACCACATAGCCGCAGTCGCGGCACATAACAAAGGTAGCCGCCCCTCGGCGGTTGAGGAATAGGATAACTTGCTCCCCCGCGGCCAAGACTTCGCTTATGGCCTTCTCTAGCGCCCGGCTGAAGATGCCCGTATTGCCAGCCCGTAACTCCTGGCGCAAGTCGACCACTTGGACAGGAGGTAATTCCATATATCTAGCCTCGTACCCCTCCTCCAGTTCCCGCACGATATATCTCGTATCGGGGATGGCATATCTGGCCTTCTGCTCCTCTAGCCCTTTTCTGTGGCCCATTATCCGCTGGGGGAGGGTCAAGAGGTGGTACTCCCCCCTCTGCGCCCGGTAATAGGTCTCCACATCGGGGGTGGCGCTCCCTAAGATCACCTTGGCCCCGGTCAACTCGGCGACCTTTATAGCCACATCCCTAGCATGGTAGCGAGGGCTCTTCTCCTGTTTATACGACCACTCATGCTCCTCGTCGATGGCGATGAGGCCCAGACGGGGCAGAGGGGCGAAGATGGCCGAGCGGGAGCCGATGACGATATCGACCTGGCCCTCCCTGACCCGCCGCCAGGTATCGTACCTCTCCCCCAGGGAGAGTTTGCTATGGAGGACGGCTATCCTCCCTGGGAAGCGGGCCCCAAACCTTCGGATGGTCTGGGGAGTGAGGGCGATCTCGGGCACAAGACAGATGGCCTGTTTCCCCCTGGCCAAGATATCCTCTATCACCTGCAGATATATCTCCGTCTTCCCGCTGCCCGTCACCCCGTGGAGGAGGAAGACCTGAGAGGAAGGGGAGTCGAGGCTCTCGGAGATGGCTTTATAGGCGGCCTCTTGGGGAGGGGTGAGTTTGGGAGGACGGGCCAAGACGAAGGCTCGCCCAGCCAGGGGGTCTCGCCACACCTCCTCTTGTACAACTTCGATCAGCCCTTTCTCCACCAGGGCCTTGAGGGTAGTGCTGCTTCCCCCTGCCTGGCTATATATCTCGGAGACAGAGGCCCCATCGTTTTGGGCCAGATATTCTAGGGCAGCCCTCTGCTTGGGGGCTCGCTTCAAGGAGGCCAAGAGTGCTTCATCAACTTCCACTTTAAGCCAGGCCACCCTCTCCCTCTTGGGCCTCACCTTGGGGGGCTCAAGGTGGGAGCGCTTGAGGATTAACCCGCGACTTACCAGTCCCTCGACCAAATCCCTTGCCTCCGCCATCTTGAGCCTTCGAGGTAGGAGGTCGAGCCTTGTCTCCCCTTCCTGGGCCAGGTAATCGAGGATGGCCCTCTCCTCCTTGGTCAAGTCAGGAGGGAGGGAAATGTCAGGGGCCAGGCTTATCATCATCCGGGCGCGGCGGCCCAAGCCTGGGGGGAGCATGAGGAGGAGGGCGTCTATCAGGGGAGAGAGGTAGTCGTGGCTTATCCAGCGGGCCAGTTCTATCTGGAAGGGAAGAAGGACGGGCTGGGGTTCGGCGATCTCCTCGATATCGCGGGTCTCCTCCACCGGGGAGGTATCAGATAGGGCTAGGACGACCCCCTGCATCGAGCGGGGGCCGAAGGGGACTCGAACCAGTTGCCCCGGGACAACAAACCCCTCAAGGTGAGGGGGGATAGAGTAGTGGAAGGTGGGGGCGAGGTGGGAGTAGCCGGGGGAGAGCCCCTCCTCTGTCTTTGGCCGCCCTCTTAAGGGGGCGTTAACCGCGATTTCGGCGTAGGTCATGATCTTTTTGGCTTTCCTTCGTCCAGTGATTGTTAGGTGACCTAGCGTAGCACCTTCGTCGCCGATTGACGGCATTAGACTCCCCCGCCATAACGTGCTTCGGATTCTCTTAACAATAGGGCAAGTTGTTTTACCTGATGGATATAAGCATTCCGCTCGGGCTCGGGCCCCGCTTGGGACTGCTGAACCACATCATCTACGATGGCCTCCATATCTTGTAGGAGAGCGGTAATATCCATAGAGGCATATCGGGCGTTTGGGCTGGCCTTAGCCCTTGTGATATACTCAATGCTCTTCGCCATCAAGATTGTGAAAACGTCTACATAGTTAATTGCCACATTCGATTCAATGGTTCGACGGGTCCAATCTACGGCATCATTCAAAATCTGGTGTTTCATTTCAGGCCAAGGGTTTTCATCCCAGTCACTCGGTTGCTTGCGGCAGACGAGCACGGCATCATATCGGATATTTCCTTCGCTGCTATGAAAACCGCTTTTGCCCTCTGAGCGCACAACGGGGCTTGCAGAGACGTAGAACCCTGCCTCAAGCAACGGTTGCGCAATGCTTCCCCAGGCCCACGTTCTGTTGTGGTGGAAGGTGAAAACCATCACACCATCGTCTTTCAGGACACGGTGACATTCCTTGAACACCCTTCGCAAACCTTGGGTAAATAACTCGGTTGTCTTCCCGAGTTCCTCGTTTTGCACAATTTCTTCAGAACGCCTGGAAAGTTCGGGGGCAAACCATGCATATCTATCTTTCAAGGCCAACCGCAGCCAGACGTAGAAGAAGTCAGCTAGTTCCGAGTACTGCACGCTTTCAAAGTAAGGGGGATCGGTAATAACGGCGTCCACCGATTCACTAGGGACGAAAGACAAATCTTCAGAAGTGCCACAACGAAGCAGGGCTGTACCATCTTTGTTAAGCAGTTCGTCGAAACTCGTAACCCACCGTCCTTCAATGCGCTCACTCCCTGTGTACTTGCTAAATCGCTTACGTCGCATATTAACCAATCTTTCGTACGGTTTCTGGCAATACTTCTTGGCGCGGTGCACTTTTTCAAAGCACCTCTTAAAAGTCCCGCGTCCGTACCCAGTACCCCAGACATTATTCTCCGTGGGCCGCTCGATGGGGTGGTAGGCATGCAGGCCGAAAAATACTGAAATCTTATGCCACCGGACCTCATATTTGCAGAACATCGTGTTAGTATCCAAGCAGTCGGAAAATGCGATGAGCATAAATTCACGAATGTTTTGGTCGGGAAGTTCTAGAATCGCCTTAAGCAGGGTGGACAGACAAAGCAACTGCCGCTCATTGAACATTTCCCAGAAATATCGATAGCCATGATTGACAGGACGTGGATCACTTCGTCCCGCAATGGGAATCTCCTGGTCTGGAATCAGGAGGCTGCTTTTGTGCCGGTTAAACTCTTCCTTTGCCTTCTCCCATAAGGCCTGGTCAAGGTCATCTACTCGCTTGAAGAACCGCCCACATACTTCACAATAACCCTCTAGGGCATGTAACATCTCAAGCAACTTTGACCCTTTGCGCTCGACTGCATCCAAAATTCGCTGCTGTGCACCGCATTCAGGGCAGCAAAACACGCCTCTGCCGGACACACCCTTACGAGGGTCAAAAACCTCCCCGCATTCGGGGCATTCAGTCCTCGGACTATACCTACTTATCTCGACTACCTGCAAGCAACGGGGACAGAAGCAAACATGGGCGTTGTGGCGATGAGAAAGCTCATAGTTTGGGAATAATTTCACCTTCGCTCCGCATTCGCTACACGTGGCAACTTTAACCCAGAAGAAGTACATGACATCCGCTTCGTGTCCCCGCGGGCACTTGGTTTGGTAATATCGCCTGATGAATTCCCCGGCCGTCTCTTCGAGGTGCTCGAAGGCTGCATTTAAGCCATCAAGGTCGACAGGCTCGACTTCTTTCTTGGTAATGAACCACGCGACAGGATTGATGTCAATACCGATGACATTGCACCCCAAACGAAGGGCTTCTACAATCGTGGTGCCACCACCCATGAATGGGTCAAGCACAATCTTTCCCCCAAGATCTGCCCCATCGCAGAATCGGCTCCACAAGGCTTCCTTGGCCTCGTCATGGCTCGCAAAGGTTGCAAGAGTTATCATGCGAAATACGCTGCCCAGTCGGCGAGCCCACCACTTATGCATCCGGTAGATGGGTTTCTTGGCGTTGCCTTCGGCCATGGCGACCGGATTTAAGTAATCTACCGGAAATGTCCTCTCAAGGAACCTCATATACGCTCCTTACTTGCTTAGTGAGCCTACGGTCAATGCCTTCTTACTATTATAGCAGGTTTTGCCACATCTGAGGCCCGAAAGAGCCGTAGGTAGCCTCCCACTGTTGGATTATTTCATCTACCTTATCCTCTAGGAGTTGGCGTAGGGTTTTACCCACAACACGCCGTCTATAAGTGGGTCTATAGGTAGTAGCTACACGCATCGAAATTTGGTATATGTCGTTCATAGCGTTCGGGTCATCAGAGATGAAAGTCCAAAAATCCTCCCCGAAGAGCACTTGGTAACGCCTCATGAGTGCTTGGGTAAAGGAGTTGGCTTTACTGGCGTCTCCGTAAGTAATACCAAGCAAAGGAATTGCACGAGGATTGCGCCTTAAAGCATAATCAAAGTTTCTCTCGATCGCTCGCTGCGTGTCTTGATGAATGGTATTAGGTCCCGCTTTGACTTGGATGTAGTAGAGATCGGTGCCTCCGCCAGGCCGAGGTTTACGCTTCTCGAAGTCAATGCCTTGCACTGCAGTGGCATCTCCAAACACTCTCGCTATTTTCTCTGCTTTGAAACCGGCGGATCCGACTATCCCGCGTTGAAAGGTTTCGTCTACCAGGAACTGCACAATCTCTCTAACCCTTGTCCACTCCAGATGTTGGGCTATCTGCCGCAGAAAGAGAGGATTGATCTGAAGAGTATCCAAACTAAGCTTTCGCACCCCTGTATACCGTCCCTTTACGAATTCCTGGAAGATACCCTCGATCTCTTTTTCTTGCTCCTGCGTTAGCATGGCGTAGCCTCCTTTCCCCAGATTCGGGAAGCCATATCGAGAAGTATTACTCGTTTTCCACGCCGTATATGCTACCCCGCTCGATATATCGCCGCCGCGGCGTAGCCCACTACCCTGAACTTATCCCCCGTCACGTCGCCGGAGTTCTTGTATTCCAGACCTTTCGCTTTGTCCGCTCCCAGGGCGCGGGCGGCGAGCATGGCGGTCAAGACCGGCCCCGCCCCGCAAGCCTCGCAACTCTGGGCCACGAGGTCGTCGTTTAGCCCCTTGGGGTCGAAGGCCTCTATGCGGGCTAAGACCCTCTTGTCTAACTCCACCGCCGTCCGGTAATCGTAGAAGTGGGAGAGGTCGGTGGAGGCTACCAGTAGGGCGTTCTGGCCGGAGAGAACCTTGGCTAACCCCTCACTTAACCTCTGACAAGAATCCCAGGATTGCCCACCCATCAGGATGGGGAGTAAAGAAAACTCCCCTAGCGTCCGTTGCAAGAAGGGGAGTTGGATCTCCAGTGCATGCTCTAGGTTCTCGTCGGTCATATTCAGAGGAACCTGGGCTTCCAGTTGGGCCACGAGGTCCTTATCCACGGGCACCAAGCCTAGGGGCGTCTCATAGTAGGCGTAAGTGGTTATGGCAAACTCCCCCACATAGACCCGATGGCTGGGAGCCAAGATAACGACCTTCTCGTATTCCCGGCCTTTCAACTCAACGTAGGCGTAGGCCGCTACCTGCCCCGAATATTGATAGCCGGCGTGAGGAGCGATAAGCCCTACGAGTTCCCCCTTGATTTGGCCGCTTCCGGCGTTCGCTAGGAACCTATCTACCGTCTCTTTTAGCCTCTCCGGGCTCCCGGGGTACCAAGAGCCAGCGATAGTCGAACGACGCACATCTTTAGCCATAGTATAATTCCTCCCTAAATAGAGACGCGGCGGGGGTGGACGCGACATTTCTCGGCGCGGATGATGGCCATGATCTCCTCCACCGCCTCGTCGAGCCTGCCCTCGCGATTGATGACCATATAGTCGAACTCCGGAAGATATTTCATCTCCCTCTGGACAGTGGCCACCCTCTCCATCACCTCCTCTCCGCTCTCCGTCTTCCGTTCTTTCAGCCGCTTTATCAACTCCCTCATAGAGGAGGCGCAAAGGAAGATCAGTAACGCCTCTGGGGCGATCTCCCTTATCGTCCTAGCCCCTTGCACGTCGATCCGCAAGAGGACATCTTCACCCCGCGCCAGGGTCTGCCGCACATCCTCCTTGGGGATGCCCTTGTACTGGCCGTAGACGATAGCGTGCTCCAGGAACTCCCCCTCCTCTATCCCCCTCTTGAACTCCTCCGTGGAGAGAAAATGGTAATCCACCCCCTCTACCTCCTCCTCTCGGCGGGGACGGTCGGTGGCCGTGACCACGAAATGGACGGGGCACCCCAGTTCCTCCATCCGCTTTCGCACCGAATCCTTCCCCACCCCCGAAGGGCCGGAGAGGACGATGAGGAGAGGGGGACTCTCGAAGTAGGAGAGGAGTTCTTTGTCGAAGCCAGTAACCTTTGCCATCTTTCCCCCTACCCCCTAGTCTCCAGCCCTTCTATTCTCTTGCCCAGGCCCTCGATTTGGACCCTCGCGCTGAAGCCGACCGGCTATGGTCTCTGGTTGGAGAGCCGCAAGGACGATATGTCCCGTATCCAGGACTATCACCGTCTTCACCTTCCGGCCATAGGTAACATCGATAACCGAGCCTTCCTCCTTGGCGAGCCGGACCATCCGCTTGAGAGGAGCAGAATCTGGGTCGCAGATGGCCACGATCCGCTGAGCAACGACGTTGGCTCCAAAGCCCACATGTAGAAGATCTGTCATTGCCCTCCTCCTTAAGGTTGATTTGCGAGTTAGTCTCGACTATAATAAATGGTGCATCCATAATATAGGACATAACAAGATGCCCATCTACGAATACAGATGCCAGAGTTGTGGCCGGCGCATCTCTCTCTTGCGAAGCCTATCTGATGAAAACCCTCCTCGTTGCACCGCCTGCGGTAGCCAAAAGTTAAGTCGGCTCATCTCCAAGGTGGCTATCTTGAGGTCCGAAGAGAGTAGGCTAGAGGGCCTCGCTGACCCCTCAAGCCTCTCTGGCCTGGACGAGAACGACCCCAGAAGCCTAGCCCGCTTTATGCGAAAGATGGGCCAGGAGATGGGAGAGGATCTAGGCCCCGAGTTCGGCGAGATGGTAGATAGACTAGAGGCAGGGGAGTGCCCTGAGGAGATAGAGAGATCTATGGGTGAATTCGAGGAGACAGCGTGATCTCCCCCTTATACCCCCTCGAGGATAAGATCTCCATCACTCCGCTTACAAGATCGCCAAAGACGCTCTCCACCTCCCTCGTCCCATCCAAGACCGCCCAGTTGCCCTCTCGAGCCAGGTCGAGATAGGCTTCCCTCGCTCTTTTTAAAAGATCTTTTTGCTCCTCATAGAGGTCCCGCTTTTTCGCCTTCCGAGCAAAGGATATCTCATGAGGGATATCGATGAGGAAGGTCTGATCGGGCACCGGTAAACCCTCTTCCAGATTCCAGAGCCAACCTTTCTCCAAACCGTGGGCCATCCCATAAGCCACCCCGGAGGCGATATACCTATTAGCCAAGACCACCCTTCCCTTCTTCAGCCAAGATTCTATATCCCTCTTCCGCTCCCATCGGTTGGCGGCGAAGAGGAGGTGGCGGGTTTGGGGCGGATAATCCCTCTTTCCTGCCAGGTAGAAGTCGAGTTCCCTGCCGATGGGCGTGGTGTAATCGGGGAAAGAGATCATCTCTCCCAGGATGCCGACTTCCCTTAACCGCTCCATCAACAGGACGGAGAGGGTCTTTTTCCCCGACTGGTCTATCCCTTCGAGGGCGAGGAGAATGCCTGCGCGGCGAGGGCCTTCCATTTATCCTTCCTCGTTCCGGTAGATCTTCACGCGCCGGCCAGGTTCCTTCCCCCGGCTACGGGAGATGAGGCTCGCTTCCCTAGCCATCTCATGCTGCTTGCGGCGGACATAGGCGTTCTGGGGAGAGAGTTCCACGGAGCGGGCGCCGGCTAAGACTTCCCTTATCGCCTCCTGCGTCTCCTGCAAGGCCAAGGCGAAGGGGTCCACCCTCTTCTCCACCCCAAAGACCTCGGCCAGACTGCTCTTTATCTGGTGCAATGTATTGCTCCGCAAGACGTAAACCGGGATCCCTCGCCTCTCGGCGTCGACTATCGCCTGCGACCGCCGGCGATAGTAACTCTTCAGGGTGAGCATGATATCCGCCTGACCTAATCGCTTCACCACCTCCACGGGCAGATCCAGTTCCTCGCTCGCTCGGTCGAGGTAGCTCTGAGTGACCCCGTAGGGGTAGACCCGCAAAGGGGCTTGAGGTTTGGCCACCTCCGGCTCGAGAGCAGGGAGTTCCCCCTCCTCCTTGGGGAGGAGGGCCTTCTCTATATGTACCTCGCCGGACTCATCGCGATAGCGCAACTCCACGGGCAACTCTCTCCCCCTCAAGATGGCATCCACCGCCTCCGCCACATCGTGGCGCACTGCCAGGTGGTAGAAATCCTGGATCTCCACCACCACGTCGAAAGTAGGTGGGGCTCGCCGCTCCAAAACCGTCTTCTGGGTACCCCGGCGTCGGGCCTCCTCATCGGAGAGGGTCACCGCTTGGATGCCCCCTACCAGATCGGCCAGGGTGGGGTTCATCATCAGGTTATCCAGGGTATTTCCATGGGCGGTGGCCACCAACTGCACCCCCCTCTCGGCGATGGTTCGAGCCGCCGTGGCCTCTAATTCCCGACCGATCTCATCGATGACAATCACCTCCGGCATATGATTCTCCACCGCCTCGATCATCACCTCATGTTGCAAAGTGGGGGTGCGCACCTGCATCCGCCGGGCCTTTCCGATGGCTGGGTGGGGGATATCGCCATCCCCTCCGATCTCGTTGGAGGTATCGACGATCACCACCCGCTTCACATCCCCCAGTACCCGGGCCACCTCCCGGAGCATGGTGGTTTTACCTACCCCTGGTCGTCCCAAAAGGAGTATGCTCTTCCCCGACTCTACGATATCACGGATTATGTCGATGGTGCCGTAGACCGCTCGACCCACACGGCAGGTGAGCCCCACGATCTTCCCCTTCCGATTGCGGATAGCCGATATGCGATGCAATGTCCGCTCGATCCCTGCCCGGTTGTCCTCGCCGAAGTCGCCGATGCGAGAGACCACATACTCGATCTCCTCTTCCCTGACCTCGGAATCGTCGAGGATGGCCTCCTGCTCCGTGAAGCGGGCCTCCGGGAGCCTGCCCAAGTCCAGGACCACCTCCAAGAGCTCTTGCTCCCGATCCATCCTCTTCAGGGAGGCTTCCAGTTTCGGCGGGAGCACGCCCACTAGAAGGTCTAAGTCATTGGTGATCTCTTCTTGCCACATCTTCTATCTCTTACTGCTGGAGACGGTAGGCACCCCCTCCGCCTTCGTCTCTAGGCTGACAGCCGGCTGGGCTACAGCCACCTTTGCCCATGCCGTAGTATGTTTCACCATCAACAACTCTTCGAAGAGATATTCAAACCCCATCTCCCTCAATGTGCTCCTCAAACCTTCCTCATACCCCTTCGCTTCGCAATAGATAGGACGCGCCTCAAAAGCCGAAAGCAACCACAATCCACTCCTGACAAGCCTCTTTTCGGCTTGGGGGTGGATCACGGCCTTCATCCAATGGCCCTCTTTCCCAGGCAAGAGGCAGAAATAGGCGATTATCTCTCCCTCCTCTTCGGCTACATACTCTTTCATCTTCGGATAGAGAGGGGTATCCTCTGGCCTCTCCACCTGTTGCACGGGCCGAGGTGTCACGCTACTATAAAGTCTCTGCAGGCCCCATTCATCTCCGGCCCGACGGGGTCGCAAGAGTCGCTTGTCCGCACCAACCATCTTAGGAGAGATCTGGTCCCATCGAAAGATCTGCCTTCGGGCGTAGCCCCTAAAACCGACCTGCCGGAAGAGCTCCACCTCCCCTGACTCTTCCTCTCTCAATTTGACGAATATGCGTCGCGCCCTCTTTTCCCCCTTCTCCACGCAGAACCCTTCCAACAGGCGGTACCATATCCCCTCCGAAGAGTCATCCCAAGAAGGGGCGATATATACTATATCGCACGCCAAACCAGAGGCCCGATCTCGCCCCTGGATGAACCCCTCGCCATCTAATACGAAGGTATATACCCCCCTCCGGTTGAAGGCGATATAATTGCTCAGAGCCTTGGCCAAGGGGCGATGAGATCCCCAGATAACGCTCTCTACATCCAGGAGTGTTCCCTTGCCTCCCAACCTCCTTAGAAGCGGTATATCCTGTAAACCGAAAGACCTTACGTATGACATCTTCACCAAAAGCGCGAAGGAGCCCCTTAGGCCGCCATCCCTTTATGCCCAGACTCGACCATCTTGAGGAAGTAGCGATGGAAACGGGTATCCTCAGTCAATTCAGGGTGGAAGGCGGTAGCCAGGAGGCTCCCTTGGCGTGCAGCCACGATGACACCTTCATCAAGGGCGACCAGGACCTCCACCCCTTCCCCCACCCTCTTTATCGAGGGGGCGCGGATGAAGACACCACGGAAAATCCTGCCCTTCTCCCTCTCAGAACTAACGCTATCCAGCACAGGGATGGCGAGATCCGTCACGAAGCTCTCCACCTGCCGCCCGAAGGCGTTCCGCTCTACCGTTATATCCATAAGGTCAAGATGGGGTTGGTTTGCCCCCTCGATCTCTTTGGCTAGAAGTATCATCCCTGCACAGGTGCCCCATATCGGCAGGCCATCTTCCCCAAACCGCTTCAACTCCTCTATCAACTTATAGGTAGTGGCTAACTTGCCGATGGTAGTGCTCTCGCCCCCAGGGATGATCAAACCATCCAGACCGACCAGATCCTTTGGCAATTTGACGGCTGGGGGCTCCACCCCCAGCCGCGCGAGAACGGCAATATGCTCGATGAAAGAGCCTTGCAGAGCCAGAACGCCGATCCGTCGCATCTACCAACCTCGTGGGGCCAGGAGCTCCTCCTCCGGGATCTCGCTTATCTCCAAGCCGCGCATCGGCTTGCCCAGCCCCTTGGAAACCTCTGCGATGATGGCCGGATCATCGTAATGGGTGGTGGCCTCTACGATAGCCCTGGCTCGGCGGGGGGGATCCTCGGATTTGAAGATGCCAGAGCCCACAAATACCCCATCCAGTCCCAGTTGCATCATCAAGGCCGCATCGGCGGGGGTGGCTATCCCCCCGGCGGCGAAGTTCACTACCGGCAGCCTTCCCGCCTCCGCTACCTCCTTTACCAACTCATAAGGGGCGCCTAACTCCTTGGCCGCGCTCATCAACTCCTCTGGGGGCAGCGCTTGGAGCCTCTTGATCCCTCCCAAGACCGCTCGAGCGTGGCGAACCGCCTCTACTACGTTCCCTGTGCCCGCCTCCCCCTTGGTGCGGATCATGGCTGCACCCTCGCCGATCCGCCGCAACGCCTCGCCCAGGTTTCTTGCGCCACAAACGAAGGGCACCTTGAAAACGTGCTTATCGATGTGGTGCTCCTCGTCGGCAGGGGTGAGGACCTCCGACTCGTCGAGGTAGTCTACCCCTAACGACTCCAAAACCTGGGCCTCCACGAAGTGGCCGATCCGTACTTTGGCCATCACCGGGATGGTGACCGCCTCCATGATCTCCAGGATCAGTTCCGGATCGCTCATACGGGCCACCCCGCCCTCAGCGCGGATATCGGCGGGGACCCTCTCCAAAGCCATCACCGCCACCGCCCCCGCCTCCTCCGCGATCCTGGCCTGGTCGGCATTCACCACATCCATTATCACCCCGCCCTTGAGCATCTGGGCTAGGCCTTTCTTCACCGTCCAGGTAGATTTCTCCCTTTCCATATCGCACCCCCACATACAGATCTTACTCCTTCGGAAGATCGAGACTCGGCGGTCCTTTTTCCTCCTCTACCACACGATAGGAGCCCGCCATAGAGGTCATCCTTTCCAGATGTTCCCTCACTACCTCCCGGGGGCACATCTCTATAAAGAGTTTCACCCCCACTATCAAAGCGGCTAGGTCGTCTAGTTGTCCCAGGCCCAGAATAGGGTCAAAGAGGAGATCGATAGGAGAGAGGATATAGAGCAAAGTGGCAAGCGGTATCATCTTCACCCAAGAGGAGACCCGTCCATCGGTGAGAAGATACCAGGTTAGCCGGGCCTCTCTCACAACCTCCGAAAGGAGGTTGATTGCCTCCTTGGCATCTGGTCTGGCACGATTTTGCCCCACAAATCCAGCCTCCTCTCCCCCTTCAGGCCAGAAATACCATTTTCCGACCCTTGTAGCCCAAAATCTATTATACCCCTCCCCTGACCTTTTGGCAAGAGCGCTCACCTCCTAGAACCGTGATGGTGTAGAGAGGCGATCTATTTGCCCTTTAACCCGGGGAGGGTTATAATGTGATAAGAGGATGGAGAAAGAAAGGTCGCCTTATCGCCGGGCAGTGGCTCAGTTTGAGAACTCCTACGGTCGGCCGCCGGCTATAGTCGTCGCTGCGCCGGGGAGGGTGAACCTCATCGGCGAGCACACAGATTACAACGAGGGCTACGTCCTCCCTGTGGCTGTCGATCGCTATATCTTCCTCGTCGCTGCACCTCGCAAGGATAGAAAGGTATCTCTTCGGGCTCTTGACCTAGGGGAGGAAGATGCCTTCACGCTGGACGAGATAGAGCGAGGGGAAAGGGAGTGGAGCAACTACGGGCGGGGTGTAGCCTTGGAGATGGAAATGGCTGGCCATCGACTCCAGGGCATGGAGGCTGTGATCTGGGGGGATCTGCCTATGAAGGCTGGCTTATCCTCTTCGGCCGCCTTGGAGATTGCGATCGCTTACTCTTTTCAGTTGTTATCAAGCCTAGAGATCGAGCCGCTCCAGTTGGCCCTCCTCTGCCAAAGGGCGGAAAACCGTTTCGTGGGCGTCCAATGCGGCCTGATGGATCAGATGACCTCTGCTTTAGGCGAAAAGGATCGGGCTCTCCTCATCGATTGTCGTAGCCTAGATCGCCAGTTGATCCCCATCCCTCCAGAGGTGGACATCGTAGTCTCCGATACAGGAAGGCGAAGGGAGCTGCTTGATTCCCAGTACAACCTTCGCCGCCAGGAGTGTCAGGAGGGAGCAAGGCTCTTGGGAGTCCCTTCGCTACGCTCTCTTTCGCCTAAAGAGTTGGACAAGCGTAGGGACGATTTGCCGCCAACCATCTATCGCCGTGTTAGGCACGTGGTGAGCGAGAACCAACGAACCTTGGAGGCGGTAGGAGCCTTGAAAGGAGGAGATTTGGAGGCTTTTGGCCGGCTAATGTACGACTCCCACCACAGCCTGCGCCACGATTTCGAGGTAAGTTGCCCTGAACTGGATATCTTGGTAGAGGCTGCTCGGAAGGTCTCAGGGGTCTGCGGCTCCCGCCTCACCGGGGCTGGCTTCGGCGGTTGCACGGTGAGCCTGGTGGCCCGCAAGGCGGTCCCAGAATTCCAAACCTTCGTGGCGAAGGAGTATGAGAAAGCCACGGCGAAGAAGCCGGCGATCTATGTTTGTCGCCCCGCCCAGGGGGTACGAGAGATCTCAAGGTGCAGATAAGGGAACCAACCGCCTCAGAAGAAAAGTTCGTCGAGGAGTTAAGGGCCCAGGTTGAGGATCTACTCCTAGTGGGCGACGTTTCGTTGAGGCAGGGAGGAGAGGCCGTCCTCTTCTCTGGGCGGCTCCTTTGGGATGCGGAGACTGCCTTCTCCCTCCTCTACGAAAGGCTGAAAGCCAAAGGTTTGCTCCCCTTCCTCCAGAGGCGGAGAGGCCAGGATAGCGTGCTCATCGTTCCCGCCCCCCGGGAGAGGGGGAAGCCCCGCCCCATCATCAACCTTCTCCTCTTCGTGGCCACCATCTTCACTACCCTCTTCGCGGGAGCGGCCTGGGAGGGATTCGACCCCCTCAAGAACCCTGGAACTATAAAATTCGGGATCCCCTTCGCCTCCGCTCTCCTCCTCATCTTGGGAACCCACGAGTTGAGCCACTATTTCATGGCCCAGAGACATGGCCTCAGGGTAAGCCTTCCTTACTTCATCCCCGTCCCCATCGGCTTGGGGACTTTCGGGGCTTTCATCAAGATGGAGTCGATAGCCAAGGATCGAAAGGGCTTCTTCGACGTAGGGTTGGCCGGGCCACTGGCTGGATTGGCTATAGCCATCCCAATTTTGATCTTTGGCCTCTCCCTCTCCGAGGTAAAGCCCATCATACATGGGCCGGGCTACTTCCAAGAGGGTAACTCGCTATTGTATCTGGCCCTTAAGTATATAGTTCACGGCCAGATCCTCCCCAATAGAGAGGTCGATGTCTTTCTCCACCCCGTCGCCTTTGCTGGTTGGATCGGGCTTATGATCACCGGGGTTAACTTACTGCCGGCGGGACAGTTGGATGGGGGGCATCTAGCCTATGCTCTTCTAGGAGGAGCCTACAAGTGGGTAGCCCAACTTATCCTTCTCCTCCTTATGGGTCTGGGGCTCTTCCTCTGGTCCGGCTGGCTGGTCTGGGCCCTCCTCATCCTTCTAAGCGCCACCGCCCACCCCAGACCCTTAAACGATATCACCGGGGTGGGCAGGAAAAGAAAGGTGGTCGGCATCTTGACCCTCATCCTCCTCCTCACCATCTTCACCCCCGTGCCCTTTAGTTAGAGACGGCCCCAAAAGATAGTATGTAGGGCAGGTATTGAAACCTGCCCTATTCGCTCTCTCGCCATTTCTTTCTCTCAGCCTGAATCTGAACAGGGTGATGATCTATTCCGCTATCACTCAAGGTTGAGAAGCGGGTATGAGTTGTGGATAGGGCCAATAGGGGCTCTCAGCCTCTACTATGGTCTCGATTTCCTGCTCGTCTTCGGTGATAAAATGTAGCGTGAGGGGAAGTTGGCGCTCTAGCCTTGGGAATTGAACGAATTGGACGCCCTTCTCCGTTGGCTCCACTACCACGACATAGTATCTGTCCAACCGCTTGATGCTTTTCACCCTGTGGAGTAATACCCAGGCTTCCGCCGTCTCAAGTCTCAATACGGCATCGTGAGGCTCCGGCTCAAAACATTTGGCCCTAACCTCCCCTGGAAGCGTCCAAAGCCCTGAGAGGTTGGTGATGTCAGATTCGCCACTGGCGTGGCCATACACCATAAAGAAGTTGTGTGTCCAGGGATATTTGATGACATCCTCGTTCCCGCCAGCATACCGTCCAGAACTCCACCACTGTGCGCGCTGTTCCTGCTCAGGGGGGCGTACCCAGGTGGTTGATTCGCCACAAACCTCAAAATCCAGTTCTTCTCCGTGAGCCAGGATCTCCGCTACGGTCGGCGGGAGAGTTGGGGTTGGCGGAACCGAAGTGGGAGTGGCGGTGGAAAAGGATGTGGGAGTAGAGGTAGGTATGGGTGTATTGATGGGGGTCTCCGTAAGTGTAGGGGGCTCGGTGGCTGTAGACGTAGGGCTGGGGCTGGAGGTAGCGGCCCCTCCACAGGCCACAAAAAGCCCCAAGCAGAAAAACATCGCGAGAGGGAATAGCCAAAAGAGCCTGTACCTTATCATGCACCCCCCTCTTCAATTAAACTGACCGCATAGAGTGCCGGAATACACTATTACATATACGATAGCACTACCCGCCAATATTTCGCTTCCTCCTTCAACTGTTCCACCATCTCTGGGCCCTTTGGGATAGACCACCTCGCTTTTGGCGACTAAAGTGCCATCGGATAGAGGTATCTCACTTCAGGCCTCTATCATAAGGCTACTTTAAGATTCTAGTCTACCCACACCCGCCAATCTCCCAATTCCCTCTCCATCCTCTCCCTCATCTCTAGAGGTGTCCGGATATATATACCCTTGGCCTCGGCCGCTAGGCTCCCATTGCTCAACCGTATCTCGCCCCGCGTCTCTATAAGACGGCCTCGGTCCTCCTCTATCTCTCCCCTGACTGTGAGGGGTTCACCTATGGGGATGGGCTTCCTATATCTCACCTCCAGTTTGGCTGATACCATCCACCGCTCCTCTCCCCCGACCATGAGGCACCTCCCCATCGCCTCGTCCAAGAGGGTTCCGGTCAACCCCCCATGGAGGATGCCGGGAAAGCCCTGGTGCTCCTCTCGGGGAGTAAACGTAGCCCATACCCGCTTGCCTTCCTCCTCGAAGATGACCTTGAGGCCGATGGGGTTCTCCATCCCGCAGACGAAACAAAGGCGAGAATTAGGTTGCCGCTTCATCGAAGACCCTCACCAACTCCTTCCTTATCCCTTCAGCCATCTCCTCCCCACCAGCCGCTTTACGCAAATAGGATTTTAGGCTTCTAAGCGGCATGGCAGGAAGAGTCGCTCCCCCCACCTCCAACTCCACCTGGGGATGGGTGAAGATGATCACCCCCTTTACTTCAACCCCCTCTCCCGGCAGGCGCTGAGCGATATATCTGCGCAGCCTCTCCACCTCTCGCCGCGCCTCTTCCGTAGGGTTACCTAGGGGCTCGGGGGCAAAGCCCCGCAGGAGACGGAGAAGGCTAAAATCCCTTTGCCATCTATCTTTGAGGCAGCGAATCCGGCCCTCCACCCCCTTCGCTTTGATGACGAAAAGCCCGTAAGGGGCTAAAAGGACATGATCAGCGGGCAGGATGTAGTTATAGAGATAGTGCCTGTCATCGAAGCCCCGTAAGGCCCGAGAGAGAACCTGATCCGCCCGAGGCTCATTTGCCCATCGGTTCATCTGCCTATTCCCAACGCTCCCGATGAGGAAGCCCAAAAGAACCACCAGATAGGACCAAGGGGACCCCCAGGGCACCCAAAGTAGGATAAGGCCAGAGAGGATGAGAATAAACCCCGCCCCGCTTCCCAATTTGGCGGCCCTCGACTTTCTAACGATCAGTTCCTCGTCGGTCCTTGTCTCCACCTTTACTCCTCGTACCGACTCAAGATCAAGCAAGCGTCCTGGCCACCTAACCCGAAGGAGTTGGAGAGAGCGAACCTCACCTCCGCCTGTCGCGCCACGTTGGGGACGTAATCGAGATCGCATTGGGGATCGGGAGTATGATAGTTTATGGTGGGATGGATCACTCCATGGTAGATAGTAAGGGCGGTGGCGATCGCTTCCACAGCCCCTGCCCCGCCGAAAAGGTGGCCTATCATCGATTTGGTGGAACTTATGGGCACCCGGTAGGCGTGTTCGCCCAAGGCTTTCTTGATGGCTAGAGTCTCCGCGATATCGCCGAGAAGGGTAGAGGTCCCGTGGGCGTTTATGTAATCTATATCCTGGGGGCTTATTCCCGCATCGGCGATAACCCAGCGAATAGCCCGGACAGCACCTCGCGCCTCGGGGTCCGGTTCGGCCACATGGTAAGCATCTGAGGTGGCGCTATAACCCAAAACTTCGGCGTATATACGAGCTCCCCGTCTCAGGGCGTGTTCCAGGTTTTCCAAGATCAAGAGGCCACAGCCCTCGGAAGGCACAAGGCCATCCCGATCCTTGTCAAAGGGGCGAGAGGCGCCTTCTGGGTCATCGTTCCGGGTGGAGAAGACGCGCATAGAGACGAAGCCAGCCATCCCTACCTGGCAACTGGAGGCCTCCGTCCCTCCGGCCACCATCACCTGGGCTGCTCCCCTACGTATCACCTCCGCCGCCTCGCCTACAGCCTGGGTTCCAGCAGCACAGGCGGTGGTAACAGTGGAGTTGTACCCCTCAAACCCATAGAGATGGGCGATATGGAAAGCGGCGATATTGGGGATCATGGAGACCAGATAGAAGGGGGAGACCCGCTTCTTCTCTACAAATAGCCGCTTGCACGCCTCCTCGGTAGCATCAAGTCCACCTATCGCTGTCCCCATCAAGACGCCCACCTGGGAGGGATCGACCTCCCCGATGCTCAGGTTTGCGTCCTCCAGGGCCATCTTGGTGGCCGCCACCGCGAACTGGCTGAAGAGCTCCATCCGCCGCGCCTCTTTGAAGTCCATATAACGAGAGGGGTCGAACCCCTTGACCTCACCACCTATCTTGGTAGGCAAGTCAGCGGTATCTATACGGGTAAGGTAGCCGATCCCAGATCGGCCAGCCACCAGCCCCTCCCAGGTCTCCTCCACCGTCAAGCCCAAGGGGGTGAGAGCCCCCATCCCGGTGATCACCACCCGAGCCCGCTTCCTATACCCTTCGACCCTCTCCGGCTGGGGCAACGTCTCCACCCCCTCTAAGATCTCGGCTACCAACTCCTCCAGTTCCTGGGTGAGGAGTGCCTCCTCTACAGGTGCTCGCCCTGTTCCAGCCAGCCCCTTCTCTTGGGCAACCTGCAGCCCAGGAGGGGTTCCTGACTCCTCCTTCGACATCTCATCCCCTCCTTTCCCCTTCCACCCTTCGCTCGATCTCCTCCTTGATCGCCTCTATCATCCCCCCCTCAACCGTTCGCTTAGCCATGCGCAGGGCGTTCTTGATCGCTTTAGGGTTGGAGCGTCCGTGAGCCACGATAACCGCCCCCTCCACTCCCAAGAGAGGCACGCCACCATACTCGCTGTAGTCGAGGCGGCTCTTCACCCGTTTGAAGGCCGGCTTAGCCAAAAGCCCGCCCAGGGCGGCAAGGGGGCTTCTTTTGATCTCCTCCTCTATTACCCCGGAAAAGAAGCCAGCCATCCCCTCCGCTAATTTGATCATTACGTTGCCGGTGAAACCGTCGGTGACCACCACCTGGGCTAGGCCTAGGGGCACGTCTTTACCTTCCACATTGCCGATGAAGTTGAGCCCGCTCCTCTTGAGGAGTTCGTAGGCTTCCAGCACCAACTGGCTCCCTTTCCCCTCCTCCTCGCCGGTAGAGACGATGCCCACCCGTGGCTCCTCTACCCCTAGAACCCTCTCCATATAGACGCTTCCCATGATGGCGAATTGCAGAAGATAGAGAGGCTTGCAATCGGTATTGGCTCCCACGTCCAGTATACAGAGGGGGCCCTCCCGACTCACAAATATGGCGCATAAGGCTGGTCGTTCTATCCCCCTTATCCTCCCCAGGCAGAAAAGGGCCGCCACCATCACCCCTCCCGAATTCCCAGCTGAGACGAAGGCTTGGGCCTCTCCCTTCTTGACCAGATCCATCCCCACTACCATGGAGGAGTCCTTTTTGGCCTTGACGGCTTGGGCAGGTTTGTCGGTCATCTCAATGACTTGGCTGGCATGGACGATAGGAAGGCCTAAACCGCTAGTGTCATGTTTCCCTAGCTCTTGGCGTATCGCCTCCTCCCGGCCTATAAGGATGACCTCCAACCCCAGTTCCTGGGCTGCCAATACACCCCCCTCCACGGTCACTTGGGGAGCGTAATCTCCCCCCATAGCGTCTAAAGCGATCTTCATGGCTCTCCCCCCAACCGGTACTAGAGATCCACTCTATAGGCTATTATTCCCAAGACCCCCGGCCCAGCATTGACCCCCAAGGCTATTCCTGCTTCGCCGAAGAAAAGTTCTTGACAGTTAAAAGTCCTCCTCACTCTCTCCTTGAACTCCAACGCTTCCTCTTCCACTGCGGTGTGCATCACCGCGGCGTTGATAGGCCTCTCTGTGCCCACCGCCTGCTTTGTCAACTCTATGACGCGATCCAGGGCTTTCTTGCGAGTGCGCACCTTATCGATCGCCCTTACCACTCCATCTTCCAAGGTGATGATGGGCTTGATATCTAGGAAGGAGCCGAATATCTCCTGCATGTGGCCCACTCGGCCGCTCAAGCGCAGATATTTCAGGGTGCCCACGGTGGCATAGATATTCATGCGGGATTTGAGATCCTCGATGAGGGCTAGAACCTCGCCCTTGCTTCCGCCAGCCTCGATGGCCTTGGCCGCTTCCAGGATGATGAAGCCGGTGCCCATGGAGACAGAGGCTGAATCGATGACCTCGATATCGGCTTCGGGAAGCATAGAACGGGCCAGGGAGGCCGACTGCCAGACGCCACTGGTCTTGGCGGTGACGTGGATGGAGAGGATGGAGGCACCCTGCGCAGCCAGTTCCTTATAGACCTCCAGGAACTGGCCAGGGGAGGGCTGGGAACTCTTGGGAACCTCATCCTCCTCCAACATGCGACGATACATCTCCTGGTGGGTGATCTCCACCCCATCCAGGTAGGTCTCTTTGCCGAAGAGGATGAGGGCCGGCACGACCACTATCCCGAACCTCTCCACCAACTCTGGGGGAAGGTCGCTTACACTATCGGTGACTATCCTCAAATTCATTTTGAAGCGATTATATCACGCTCCAGGTTAGGTAGCAACGAGGGGTGTGAAAGGTCTGAATGATTGCGGGAGAGAAAGTGGGAAGAGATGCCGCGGAGGCAATTCCTTCCCGCTATGATAATGGTAAAAATGTATTTTTCTATACTCTCTGACAACCATATTTGACAATTAGAAGAATCCCTCTAAAATATCTATATAGGCTCTTGGCTTAAGAGTAATGGGAATACGTAGTACCAAATACCCTCTAGGCGATTTTTTAAAATATGATATAATTTTGACGTTCGAAGAGAGGTAATACCATAGAAGGAGAAAGAAAAATGAAGAAAGCGATTTTCTTTGCAGCTATCCTGGTGACTATCGCTGCTTCCGGCTGTGGAGGGCTATTACCTAGCCCAACTCCCACGGCCACACCGTTGCCTCCCACCCCAACCCCAGAACCGACGCCCACTCCCATCACCGTGGCAGGCATCATAGAAGCCCTCACCTCATCTACGGTGCTGATTTTTGTAGAGATGCCGGAGGGTTCGTTCTCGGGGACGGGGGTCATAATCGACGAGAGCGGTTTGACAATAACCAACGCCCACGTTGTGGAAGGGGCCGCCATCATCAAGGCCTACATCCCGGGCATCGACCGCTGGCTCTCCGCCCAACTGGTTGGCCTCAGCACCTGTGAGGATCTGGCGGTGATAGATATCTCTGGCGAGGGGTACGTTCCCGCCACGCTGGGCGATAGCAACAAGCTGACCTTGGGCGAGGAGGTGATAGCCCTTGGCTACCCCCTGGTCGCTCAGTTGGGTGCCGACCTAACCGTCAACCGGGGCGTGGTTAGCAAACTGCACGCTCAGCAAGAACAATTTCAAGACCTAATTCAGACCGATGTGGACATGAACCCCGGAAATAGCGGCGGTCCCCTGGCCAACATGCAAGGCGAGGTGATAGGGATCAACACCATGGGACTTCAATACAGCCTGGCGGGGCAGCCGGTCTCGGGCGTCAACTTCGCTATCGCTTCCAGCCACGCCAAATCCATCATCGAGAGGCTAAAAGCGGGGGAAAACCTACATTGGATCGGGGCCAACGCCTTTACCAACGACCCCGACGTGGCATCTTACTTCGGCCTGGCGGTGGAGGAGGGGCTCTATGTTTACGCCGTCACCGATGGCAGCCCGGCGGCCAAGGCAGGTATGGAGATGGGCGATGTGCTGGTGACGATGAAGGGGATCAACGTCTACACCATGGCCGATGTTTGCGACGTTGTCCGGTCTAACCCCGAGGGCCAGCCCATCCCCGTGCAGGTGATAAGGGGCACCGAGGCCCTGGAAGGTGAGATCTGGGGCGAACCCTTGAGCGCCAAATTCTCCCTGGCACCCGAATGGATGACCTACACTCGTGACGATCTCTACTTCTCCGTCGCCTACCCTGGTGACTGGGAGGTTGGGGAGGATGAGCAGGGGGTGACCTTCAGCCGACCCGGGTCGAAAACCTTCGTCGCCATGGACGCCATCTTCTTCGAGGGCTACACTACTGAGGAAGCGAACCAATACGTCGTCGATTACTTCCTCGACTATTACGCGGATATAGATCCCAATCTATGGTCCAGCGAGGTCTATGCCTTCCCTCTCGGTGGTGTGGAAGGGTTGACAGTGGACTACGAATATGTCGACCAAGACGGCGACCTGATGAGCGGTTTTGTGATCGCCTCCACCATAGAAGGCTGGACCTACATATTTGAAGCCGGCTCCCTCAAAGACGATTACGAGGCTGAATTAGAGGTCTTCAACGAGATGCTCTTCAGCCTCCAGTTATTCACCCCGGCCGCCGCTCCCACGACCACTAGGCAGCGCCTCATAGACACCTTCGATGACAACAGAAATGGCTGGTTCGAGGGCGAAGAGGAAGGCGTATACTCAATTTACATCCAAGATGGCGCCTATCATATGGTTTCTATCTACCAGGGAGAAGATGTAGATAGTTTCGTCTTGGGGGCAACCACAATAGCCGAATTTAGCAACTTCGACCTGGACGTGGATGCTACCCAGGTGGAGGGTACTGATAATAACGAGATCGCTGTGGTCTTCGGGGTACAGGATCTGAACAACTTCTACGAGTTCGCCATCTCCGGCGATGGCTATGTGGCTCTGGGACGATATGTAGGAGGGGCGTTTGAGTTTATTCAGGAGTTCACCCCCTCTGAGACTATCATCCAAGGGAACGCAACTAACCATATCCGGCTCATTATGGAAAACGGCAACCTAACCGCCTACGTCAACGGCGAACTAGCGCTCACCAGCGTTGTGGGCGAGTATGGGTCCGGCTATATGGGCTTCGGTTGCGGCCCCTTTGAGGCACCTTTCGCCCACTGCGCCTTCGACAACGTGGATCTTATGGTCTGGTAGTAGCCCTCCGTGGCTTTAGTGGCCAAGGATTATGAAGGGGAGCGGTGAAAGACTGCTCCCCTTCTCTACTTGCCACCTTATTCTTAGCCTTCCTTCTCCTCCTCTTTCCTTCCCAAAAGTCAAATAGTGAGTACCCCTTCACCTCCTAAGGGGTGAAATTGACTGAAAGCGCTGTTGACAAGAAAGAGATGAGAGGTGTATAATGATAATGTGCCCCCGTGGTGGAATTGGAATACACAGCAGGTTGAGGGCCTGTGCCCGCAAGGGCGTGCTGGTTCGAGTCCAGTCGGGGGCACAAATAGTTGTTTTCTCATCTTTTCGCAGGTAGGGCCAGAAAAGGCCCTCTTTTTCTTTCAAAATCGCGACCTGGCGGAAGATAACCATGAAGTCCGGCCTGGGTTGAAGGGCAACTAGTCTCTTGTCGGGGGTCGCAGTATATCCTGCTGAAGACAAGACGCATCATATCGCGCCGCTCCTCGGCGCTAGCATGATCCCAGGCCGTGGCTAAGGTCTCCAGAAGCGATGCTACTTCCGTAATAGGAGGACCTTTTTCAACTGGAACTGAAGACGATGGGCGTAAAGATCGGGCTGGTGACCTCTGGCCTATATGAAAAGGCCTGGCCAGAAATTGTGGCCGGTTTCCGCGCACTGGAATTGGGCGATCCCAGAGATTTCTACGATGCTATCATTACGGCCGGATTCCCAATGCGCAGAGGCGAAGTGGGAACGCTAGGAGAATTGGCCCCCAAGCCGCACCCCTGGCTGTATGCCGAGGTCAGCCGGGTAGGGTTGGGAATCCCGTTTGAGGAGCGCAACTCGGTAGTCGGGATTGACGACAGCGGGGCGGGCGTTTGCTCCATCCGGCTGGCGGGATTCCCAACCATCGGGGTCGGCAGGGGGAACATCTTGAGTAGCGGCACATGCGCTCTGTGTACCCATTATTGTGAGACGTTCGCTCAAATTTTAGAAATCATCCGATAAAGGCCTGAAATCTGAGGCAACAGCACCTGTTAGTCTGCCACCAAAGACTGAAGCCCCCAGCAGGGTGATTGGAGTCCAGCTCGTTTTTCACTCTCTCAACGGAGCATATCCTGTATCTGCACTGCCTCGCGGTAGTTGGCTGCTGCCAATAGGAGCATGGCCCCAACGATCAGAGCTGCCTCCACCCGGTTCAACCGCCACCTCCGCCACGAGCCTACCCGCTCACTACGCCAGTGCAGCCACGACCGTTGCCGCCAGACCACTAGTCCCCAGGTGGCTGCGGCGATGGCGATGTAGGCTGTGATCTCAAAGGCCCCACTTCGGGCGAGGACAGTTCTCAACGATGGTGCAAATCGCTCCGGGGCTGGTATGCCAAAGGAATTCGTTCCCAATAATATCGCATACACGATGCTATGACCCATCACGACCAGATAACCCATGGGCGTATCACCGACTCGGAAGACATTGCTCAGGACAACAAGGCCGCAGCCGATGAGCAAGTTCACTGCGAAAACACGTAAGAAGGTCGTCAGCACCTGCGGTGTTTCAACAGGTATGCGTCCGGCTAGCAATCTGCCGCGCAGGATCCCTTCTGGCAGAAGATAGTAGCTCAACGTCCAGGCGATGGTGAAGAGCAGTGCGCAGATCAACCACAGGGCAACCATTCGCACCAAGGCCTTTTCGCTTTTCAACCAGCCTCCGCCGGTCATCTTGAAGAGCCTCCACCCCAGAGTTCGATCATGCTCTCTCTACCAGATCGACTCGACTGTCCTAGAACACCTTTGTCATGCGTCACCGCTTGCGTCTTAGCCCTCTCGCCCTGCGGCAAGGGATTTCACTTCAAACCGTAGCCCAAATGCGCCTGTTGGCCAAACACAATAGGGTGGGAGTCAGCGTTGGCGAGGGGAGAGTTCAGAAGTCCGCCAAAGATCTTCATTGAACCTTACCCCTCGCAAATGATGAAGGCCGTTCTTGCGGAAACCAAGAAGAGTGAATGCTGTTCAGGTGTAATTTGGACCTTGCCCCTCTCCCCTACGGGAAATATTGCACTCCCAATTCCCTGTAAGACTCGGAAGCAGATAAGCAGGAGGGCGGATGTTGTGATTGCAGAAAGAAAAGACGAAAGAGTATAGATCAACATACCGTATGCAAAAATCCTCTTCCTTCCCCGTATATGCTATCTTACCAAATGGGACTAGGAACATTGCCGCCGCCAAAAGATATGAAGTGCCAACCCAACTCAATAGAACCGCATCCATTGAAAATTCTTTCCCAATTGAGGGAAGTGCAATGTTCATCGAGGAGCCCATGAATGGTGTGAAGTGATCTCCCGTCCATCCGATCAGTAGATCCACGTGCGAACCCCCGCTCCTGTTCCAATCTTGATATCTATGACCGAGGCCTCAGGTAGTTCGATCACCAAGTCACCGGGGCCCCGATTTATCGCCGTTAACTGGATATCCACCGACTAGCCCACCCGAGGTCTGTCCCGACTGATCAGAGCCTCAGTTCCAGATTACCATATCGATTCGTTGCCATCTTCGGCTCCCCGCCATCAAAAGGGTGGCAAGCACAACCATCACACTCAATGATCTTTGAACCCTCACGTCCATCACCCCCTGAGAAGCCTCACGCCCATTATACTACATCTTAATATGGTATAGGTTATCGTCCTCTGTATTCTGATAGACAACTCATCCGCTCCTGACAAGTAACCCCTCGATCAGGGTGTGCTGAACCAAAGAGAGTAACCCAAACACGAGTCAGCGAACGGTTATGAGATCCTCTATATCAGCGAAGATCGCCTCGCCAATCCCCCGCACGTTCTTGATATCCTCGATGGCCGCGAAGGGACCGTTGGCCTTTCGGTAATCGACGATGCGCTGTGCAAGGACTGGCCCGATGCCGGGGAGGCTCTCCAGTTCCTCAGCAGTGGCGGTGTTGATATCGATCTTCCCTCCCGTTTGACCCCCGGAAGAGCCAGAAGGTGGAGGCAGAGGAGGGCTCTCCTCGCCCAGGTGGGGGACGTATATCTGCTCTTCGTCGTACACCCTTTTAGCCAGGTTGACCCGCACTAGGTCCGCGCCATCGGTGGGCCCTCCGGCGGCCTCCAGGGCATCGGCCACCCGGCTCCCCTGGGGCAAGAAGTAGACCCCGGGATCGAGCACCGCTCCCACAACGTAAACCCCTATCTCTCCTGGGGCAGTAAAAGGAGCCGGGGTGGGCTCGATGATCTCGATGGGGGTAGGCCGGGGGAGGCGCAGATAGAAAAGAGCCCCGCCCACGATAATGGAGGAAAGCAAGAGCAAAGAGATATAGCCACCATATCTCTCCAGCCAATTGGAGGCCTCGCTCGTATCAGCCATGTCACCACCTACGCCTTAGCGGGCTCCTATTTATAGACCCAAACCCCGTCCTTCTGGATCACTTCCCCATCCAAATAGATCTCCCCTCCATATCGCAGGTCCTTGATCATATCCCAATGGATGGCCGATTCGTTCTTCCCCCCCGTCTCCTTATATGAGTCTCCCAGGGCCAAATGAACGGTGCCCCCTATCTTCTCGTCGAAGAGGATATTCTTCACGAACCTGTCGATGGCGAAGTTATTGCCGATCCCCAACTCCCCGACCCGTTTGGCCCCCTCGTCAGTGGCCAACATCCCCAGGAGGAACTCTTCGCCTTTTTTGGCTTTGGCTTTCACCACCTCCCCATCCTCAAACCATAACTCTACTCCATCCACCTCACGGCCGCTACCAAATTGACCCGTAAATATCGCTGGATAGGTGTATCTAATGTGGCCGTTCACACTATCCTCGAGGGGGGCAGTGAAAACTTCCCCATCGGGCATATTCACTTTGCCATCGGCGCTTACCACCTTCCTCCCCTCGATCTTCATGGTGATATGGGTGTCCTCCGCCTTGATGGTCACCTCTCGCCCCTTCTGGAAGAGTTCTCTTATCTCCTCCTGCTTTCGGGAGAGTTTCCTCCAATCGATATCCACCGCGCGGAAGTAGAAATCCTCGAACTCGGAAAGGGACATATCCGCCTCTTGGGCCACGGCTTCGGTGGGGAATACCGTGAGGACCCAGCGAGTGTTTCTCACCCTCTCCCTCTGTATCGGCTCAAGCACCTTGGAGCGCCGGCCCACCTTTCGCGGGTCAACGCTGGTGAGGCGTCTTGTGTTGCTATAGGCCCTTAGACCGATCCAGACATCGGTACGCTCCATCTGATACATATTGAGGGAAGGGAACTTATCTAATTGGCTATCATCTGCCTCTTGGAAGAAGACCTCGTCCATCTCATCGAAACGGATATCGCAGATGATCTCCTTGGGGCTCCTCTTCACCACCTCCCGATAGACGGCCAAGAAAAGGGGCTTTGCCCCTTCGAAGGCGTAAATCTCGACTACTTCGTCCTCCTTTACCTCCGTGGAGTAATCGACTAAGATCTCGGCCACTTTCGCGATCCTAGGGTCCCTCATCTTCCCCTCCTTTTCCCCTCCTCGCCTGTAGGGGGGATGGACAGCGGCGGCTCAAGGTGGATCAACACCTGGTCCACATTATCTAGGTGTTCCTTCAGCCCTCTCTCCAGTCGGGTGGAAATATCATGGGCCTCAGCCACCGCTGGCTCGCCGTCCAACACGCAATGTAGAGAGACAAAGACCTGTCCATGAAAGCGTCTAACCCTCACCTTATGACACTCCTTTATATCTTCCATCCCTTCCACCAGCCGCCTCACTTCCGCCTCAATCTGGGAATCTCCCTCAGCGGTTTCCACCCCTTCAGCCATTGCCTCCAGAGGCTCGATATGGACATAGACCCGGGCCACGTTCTCAAGGGCCTCCTTTGTCCTCTCCTCCAGGAGGGTAGCCAAACTATGGGCTTCACCCAAGGGTAGGCGTTCCTCCACCTCCATATGTAAGTCCACCCAAAGTTCTCCCTCCATCTCGTGGGCTCTTATCTCGTGGACTCGGCAGTTGAGCCCCTCAGCGACTGCCCGTATCCGCCCTACAACGCCCACCCCCTTTTCCATGGTTCGAGGCTCCATGTGGACTACTACTTCGCGCAGCCCAGGGATCTCCTGCATCAGCCTCCTCTCCACCTCCTCGGCGATGGCATGGGCTTTCTCTAGAGGGAGTCCCCGCTCCACAGAGATGGTGAGATCCCCAAAGATGGCAGGGCCAGAGCGGCGCGCCCTCACTTGCTGACAATCCACCACCCCTTCCACCCCATGCGCTACCTCCCCCATACGCCGCGTCAAACCCGCGGGGGCCCTATCCATAAGGACATCGATGGAACGCCTGCCCAACTGCAGACTCACCCAGATGACAATCCCTGCCACCCCCAGGGCGGCAACGGCATCCGCCTTCTGGAAGATGCTCTTTCTGCCTATAGCCTCTCCTGCGCGCACCAAGATCAGCCCTAGGATAACCACCGAGGAGGACCAGATATCGGTCCGAAAGTGAAGGGCATCAGCCTCCAGGGCCTGACTATGATACTTTTGGGCTGCCCGAGAAAGGGCTCGGGAACGGTTATAATCGACGGCGATGGAGATGAACATTATGAGGAAGGCCCAGAGGCTGGCCTCTATCTCCACCGCCTTGAAGAATATCCTCCCTATCGCCTCATAGATGATCCAGGCACAGGTGATGAGGAGGAGCATCGTTTCCGCCAGGGCGGAGAGGTTCTCCACCCGTCCATGGCCATAGAGGTGCTCCTCATCCATGGGCTTATCAGAGAGGCGCACCGCGAAAAGGGTAATAAGGGCCGCCCCCAGGTCCAGAGCCGAATGAAGGGCCTCGGCAAGGATGCCGAGGCTGCCGGTCAAGAGCCCCACCCCCAGTTTCAGGCCGGTCAGGAAAAAGCCCGCGGCTACCGAACTGAAGGCTACTAGCCTCTTCTCCCTCCCCCCCTCCGGGGCCCTCATCGGCGCATCCCCCATCTCCGATTCTCCCCAACCAGTAAGATGGCCCCACGTCAAGGGATCAGCCCCTAGGAGGCAGCCTTCTTGCCCTTTACTATTTCGGTGATCCCTTGGAAGATATCGATGGGCACGGGGAAGATGATGGTGGAGTTCTGCTCCACCCCGATCTCGGTCAGGGTTTGAAGGTAACGAAGTTGGATGGCCGAGGGCACAGATGAAAGCACCGTGGCCGCTTCGGCCAGTTGCTTGGAGGCGGCGTACTCCCCCTCGGCGTGGATGATCTTGGCCCTCTTCTCCCGCTCCGCCTCCGCCTGGCGAGCCATGGCCCGCTGCATGGTGGGCGGCAACTCCACGTCCTTCACCTCCACCAAGGTTACCTTGATCCCCCAAGGCTCCGTCTGCTCGTCGATGATCTGCTGCAACTTCAGGTTGATCCTGTCTCGATGGGCGAGGAGTTCGTCCAACTCCGATTGGCCAAGGACGCTCCGCAAAGTGGTCTGGGAGATCTGCCAGGTGTTCCGTCGGAAATCCTCCACCTGAACGATGGCGTTTTCCGGGTTCATCACCCTGAAGAAGACCACCGCGTTCACCTTCACCGTCACATTGTCCCTGGTTATCGCCTCCTGCGAGGGGATATCTAGGTTCACTACCCGGAGATCCACCTTCACCATCCGATCTACCATGGGGATGATGAAGAAGAGCCCAGGCCCCTTGGCCCCTACGAGGCGGCCCAGCCTAAAGATCACCCCTCGCTCGTACTCTTGGACGATCTTGATGGCCGAGCCCAGAAGAGCCACCAGCACCACAATGAGGACGAGGGCGAGTGAGCCCAACCCAGTGATAATCTCTATTAACCCTTCCATCGATCTACCTCCTTACTTTCTTAACTCTTAATTGGAACCCATCCACCCCTATCACTTCAACTTGCTCCCCCTTTCTAACCTCCTCCCCTTCAGCGATGGCGTTCCACCATTCGCCTCGTAGGAAGACGCTCCCTATAGGATCTAAATCGGTGCGGGCTACAGCCAAGGCCCCGATGAGAGCCTCCCGGCCGGTAACTGCCCGCCGCATCCGGGCCTGCACCGCCTTGGCCACGGCAAAAGCGAAGAAGCCTCCCGAGCCCAACCCCACCCCTATCACTAAACTCGTAGAGACGCGGGCGAAAGGAGACTGGAAAAGGATGAGAGAGCCAAATATAAAGGAGATGATCCCTCCCGCGGTGAGGAGGCCATGAGTGGGGGCCTTGATATCGGCTACGAAGAGGATGAAGGCCAAGATGATGAAGAGAAAGCCCGTATAGTTCACGTTAAGGACCCCCAGAGCATAGAGGGATAAGAGTATACATATAGCCCCTACTATGCCCGCCAGATATCCTCCAGGGCTAGAGAGTTCGAAGATAAGGCCGTTTATCCCCAGGGTCATGAGGATGAAGGCGATATTGGGGTCGGTGATGGTGTGCAAGAAGCCTTCGATGGGGGTCATGGGGATCGGCTCCACCGTGGCCCCTTCTGTCTCCAGGGTCACCGTCTGACCTTGTATCTCGACCTCGAACCCATCCAAATCCTGGAGCAAGGTATCGAGGGAAGGCGCCACGAAATCTACAACTCCCAGTTCTAGCGCCTCTTGATCCGTGGCCGCAGCCGCCTCTCGCACCGCCTTTTCCGCCCATTCTGCCGCCTTCTCCCCTCTCCGCTCGCTCAACCCCTTAATCAGGGAGACCAAGATATTTATCGCCTTGGCTTGCTCCGTCTCCGACAGTTGTTCCCCTCCGCCCGAAACCGGGCTAGCCGCGCCGATGCTCGTTTGGGGGGCCATGGCCGCCACGTGAGCCGCCAGGACAACGAAAGTCCCCGCCGAGGCTGCTTGGGCCCGCTGAGGATAGACATAGACGACGATGGGAACCCGCGAGACGGCCATCCCCTGCACGACCCCCTCCATCACCGAGACCGAGCCACCGGGGGTGTTCAGTTCGATGATGAGGGCCTCCGCCCCATCGGCCTCGGCCATCTCTATCCCGCGCTCCATATAACTGGCCACGATGGGGGTGATGGCCCCTTTTACGGTCAGGAGGTATACATCAGCCTCCTCTTGAGCCATCGCCGGGGACACAAGGGAGAGGAGAAGAGAGGCTAATATGAGCGCCCGTCTCAGAAGTCGCATCTTTTCACCTGATCGGCCTTTACTCATCCCAGTCATACCTTACATTGCTCTCACCCTGCTGCGGAAGACTTAGGCAGTCACCCGCTCTGCCCCTCACCGTATGGAACTGAAAGGGTGGCCCACGGACTTCGACTCTTCGACTAGTCCTCAGCTTCCAAGATTTCCTTTAGCAGGTCGAGGTTTCTCTGCACCTGCCTCCCAAAGATGCGGACCACGACCGGCCCTGCCAGCCTGAACAGCCCGGGCGCTGGCTCACCTTCCCCCACGACCGTGACCTTTGTGCCCCCTTCCACCTCCTCATAAGTGGTGGTCTCGTCGATCACTTGGGGCCCGGTGACGATCCTCGTGGTTCCGCTTTTGTATGGTTCAAACGCGGTCTGCTCTGCGGTCCACTCCATTCGCTGACCCAGAAAGAGATTGACCCCTCGGTAGGTGGAGCCCACCACTTCTGGAGTCTCTTTGGTCCGCTCCGCTTCTAGCACCCCCGTCTGCCACTCCGGCCAGTTCTTCACGTCGTACATATAGTCCGCGACTTCCTTGAGTGGCCGGTTGATCACGACACTTGCCTCAATTCTTGCCATCTCCATGCCCCCTTTCCTCCTTACCATGAGCCACCCTTCCGTCGCTCCCCACCGCTGATCTCCCCCTCTCACCCTGCCGCGGAAGAGATGGGTCAGATGATGGCTCTAAAACTCCTCCTCCTCCTTCAAAAAACCCATACGGGGTTTCTTCCTTGGCCCCGCTTCTGGCCCAGATATTCCCAATACCTCAATGAGTCCTCGCAAAATGCTCTCTGCAGCCGTGAGATCAGCGTCGTAGGCTCGCTGATTGCGAGCCAAGCGCATCTCGCGCGACTCATCCATAAAGCTCCCAGGGCTCCAAAACCGCAAGGCTTCGAATTGCGGCAGAAAGTCAGGCTCGTTCGCTTTACGGATTAGGGATTTGGTTTTGGCCAGCCAGCCGTTCAGTTCTGGGCAGTCATACCGCTTTGATTTGAGTTCTTTCGCTTCTTTGATTTGCGCCTCAAGCGCCCTTATTAGCTCTCCACGGTCCAACTTCCTTCCCTCCTTCCCTCAGATGATGCAGCGGAGGGTCATTTATTGGCCGCTATCCAATTCTGTAATTCTAACTTCAGCCCATCCAATTTGAGCAGCACCTTATCTATGAGCAGAATTATGGACTCATAAGGAGCCAAAGAGGCCCGTTCTTGACGACGCAACTCCTCGCGCTGTGCGGCTCTAGAATGCGCTGCCGCTTTTCGGGACCATATGCTCGCTAAGAACCCTGCTTTGACTTCGGCTTTCTTCTCCTTGAATGAAGCGCGAATTTCCTTCATTGTGAAGCGTACATTCTCTCGCACTAAACGAAGCTCCTTTTGCATCTGGGTAACACGCTTGACGTGCTGACGTGCTTGCTCGACTGAATCCCATCGCAGATCAACCCTTATCTCATCATCCTCAATGGGGGCACCGACAATGGCCTCGATTCTGGCGAGGTACTCCTCTGCCATTCTCCCTCCCCTTTTTGCATCTACTCTCCCAATCCCTTGGCCTCTTCCAGAATCTTGCCTGCAATTTCATTATATCCCACTTCCTTCCCCTTTACAATAACAAGCCCTTGAGGAATGGCTCAAGAAGGGGTAAAATGGGAAAAGAGGGCTATATGAATATCTTGGTCACCGGAGGAGCGGGCTATATCGGGAGCATCGTGGCCCAGGAGTTGATCCTGGCCGGCCACGAGGTGGTGGTCTTCGATAGCCTAGTCCGAGGCCACCTTTCGGCCGTGCCCAAAGAGGCAACCTTCGTCCGCGGTGACCTCTTGGACCAGGCAACCCTGGCTAGGCTCTTCGAGGAGCACGATTTCTTCGCTATCATGCATTTCGCCGCCCTCATCGAGTCCGGCGAATCGATGGAGAAGCCAGCCCTTTACCTCCGCAATAACGCCCTGGGCAGCCTCAACCTCCTGGAGGCCGCGGTAAATCATGGTGTCAAATGCTTCGTCCTCTCCTCCACCGCCGATGTTTATGGCGTGCCCGTGCGAGAGCAAATAGTGGAAAGCGACCCCCTCCAGCCCATCAACCCCTATGGGGAGTCTAAACTCCTAGTGGAGCGGATGTTGGCCTGGTTCGAAAAGATAGATGGCCTCAGGTACGCCAGCCTGCGCTACTTCAACGCTGCGGGGGCCACTCAAGAGCGGGGCGAGGACCACCGGCCGGAGAGCCACCTCATCCCCCGGGTCCTTCAAGTAGCCCTGGGGCAGCGAGAGCGCCTGGAGATCTACGGCACTGACTACCCCACCCCCGATGGCACCTGCATCCGTGACTACATCCATGTCTTGGACCTAGCCCAAGCCCATATCTTGGCCTTGGAGGCGCTGGAAAAAAGGAATTGCATCTACAACCTGGGCAATGGGCATGGCTACTCGGTGAAAGAGGTCATCGAGAGCGCTCGGCGGGTCACGGGCCACCTCATCCCTACCGTCGAGCGTCCTCGGAGGCCCGGCGATGCCCCCATCAAGGTAGCCAGCGCGGAGAAGATCGAAAAAGAACTGGGCTGGCAGCCCCAGTATCCCGACCTAGAGAGCATAATAGAGAGTGCCTGGCGGTGGCACCAGGCCAACCCCCAAGGCTACCCGGAATAATGAAATGTGGGTGGGCATAAACGGCCTCTTCTGGGAATATCAAACGGGCAGCGGCCAATATACCCGCTCTCTAGTTCGAGAGTTGATGGCGCAAGGGGCCGAATATACGCTCTTTCTGCCCCACGAGGCCAAGCCTGAGACAGAAGACCTTCACCATCGCTTTCTTGACACCCCCTTCTCCAAAAGCGAGAACCTGGCTAAGGTTTGGTTCGAACAAGTTTCCTTCCCCAGGGCCTGCCGGGGGATGGAGGTGGCCCACGTGCCCTACTTCGCCCCACCCCTTTTCCCCTCCACCCCTACGGTGGTCACCATCCACGACCTCATCCCCCTTATCCTGCCCGCCTATAAAGGCTCTATCCTCGTACGCTTCTATACAAGGCTAGTCTCCATCGCCGCCAGGCGTGCTCAAGCTATCATCACCGACTCGGGCTCCTCCAAAAGGGATATAATCGACATCTTGAAAATACCGCGGGAGAGGGTCCACGTTATCCCCCTGGCCGCAGGTGAGAGGTTTAAGCGGGGTGTCGGAACTGCCGCGCTGGATGAGGTACGACGAAAATACAGCCTGCCCCAGGAGTTCCTCCTCTACCTGGGCGGCTTCGATCAACGGAAGAATATGAAAACCCTGTTCCAGGGGTTCAAGGGCCTAAGGGAGAGGTTGGGCGATAGATATCCCCTTGTCATCGCTGGGGCTTTGCCCGATAAGGATACCCCTTTCTTCCCCCACCCTCGCCGCTTGGCAGAGGAGGCAGGGGTAAGCGACGGCGTGCGCTTCATCGGCTGGGTGCCGGAGGAGGAGAAACCGGCCCTGTATCGCTTAGCCACCCTCTTTCTCTACCCTTCCCTCTACGAGGGGTTCGGCCTGCCGCCCTTGGAAGCCATGGCCTGTGGCACCCCGGTCATCGCCTCTTGTGAGGCCTCCCTCCCCGAGGTGGTGGGCAATGGTGGGGTGCTAGTCGATCCCAAGGAGCCGGAAGCCTGGGCTGAGACGATGGTAGCCATACTCACCAGCCCTCAGAGACGAGAGGAGATCAGGGCCAAGGCGGTGGAGCAGGCACAAAGGTTCAGTTGGAAGAAAACGGCCAGGGAGACCTTAGAGGTCTATAAGGTGGCAGCCAAGGGGTAAATATGCGGGTGCTCACGATCTCCAAAGCCTGCGTGGTGGGGGCCTACCAGAGAAAGATCGAGGAGTTGGCCAGACTTGAGGGTATCGAGATTGCCCTCATCGTGCCCCCCTACTGGCTGGAGAAGGGGAGGAAGATAGCCCTAGAGAGGCTCCACACTTCAGGCTACGAACTCCTGGTCCTGCCCATAGCCCTAAACGGCCACTTCCATCTCCATTTCTACCCCGGCCTAAGGAAGGAGATAGAACGTTTCAAGCCCGACATAATGCATATCGATGAGGAACCGTATAATTTGGCTACATTCCAGGCGATGCGCTTGTCTAAAAAGATGGGGGCCCGGGCCCTCTTTTTCACCTGGCAGAACATCTTGCGCCGCTACCCTCCCCCCTTCAGTTGGATGGAAAGGTACAACCTGGATAACGCCGCCTACGCCATCGCTGGAAATCGAGAGGGGAAAGACATCTTGCGAGCCAAGGGGTACTGTGGTCGGGTGGCCGTCATCCCCCAATTCGGGGTCGACCCGGAGATATACAAACCAAATGGAGGCGTGAAAGAAGAGAGGGTTTTCACCATCGGATATATAGGGAGGCTGGTAGAGGAGAAAGGGGTAGATCTCCTTCTCCAGGCCCTTTCTGGCCTTCCGGGAGGGTGGCGCCTCCGCATCTTGGGGGGCGGGCCGCAAAAAGGCCGTTTAGAAAGGCTGGTTGGGGAACTGGACTTGAGAGAGCGTGTGGCTTTCGACCTCCCCATACCTTCACCAGGGATGCCTGACTACTACCGAGGGTTAGACCTCCTCGTCCTCCCCTCCCACACCCGCCCCCATTGGAAGGAACAGTTTGGGCGGGTGCTCATCGAGGCTATGGCCAGTGGGGTGCCGGTGGTGGGCTCCGACTCAGGGGAGATCCCCCATGTCATCGGTGAGGCGGGGCTCATATTCCCTGAGGACGACGCCTTAGCCTTAAGAGAGGCCATAGAGAAGGTCATGGGGGATGAGAACCTAAGGCAGAAGTTATCACAGGAGGGGAGAGCACGGGTGCTGGAACGGTATACCCAAGCCCAGATCGCCTTGGAGACCTACCGGGTTTACCAAGAGATCAAATAGTTTGTGATATAATAGGTTTAAGATGCATATCGGTCTCAACGCCCAACTTCTCTCCCTGTCGGGGGATTACCGGGCTGCGGGCATTACCTGGTATATCTATAACCTCCTGGCTCACTTGCCCCCCTCTGACCACCGGTACACCGCTTTCCTGGGGGAGCGGAAAGCCGAGGGGCTTTTCCCTCAGGTAGATCTCCGCTTCAGCCGACTGCCTACCCAAAACCCCTTTGTACGCATCCTCTGGGAACAGGCCATCCTGCCTTTTCAATTGGTGAAAGAGGAGATCGACCTCATCCACTCCCTGGCCTTCGTACAGCCGCTTTTCACCTCCCGTCCAGGGGTGGTCACCATCTACGACTTGAGTTTCCTCCTCTTCCCCGAGGGGTTCAACCCTTGGAAGCGGCTCTACCTGAGGTATATGACCCCCTATTCGGCCCGAAGGTCCCGACGGGTTATCGCCCTTTCGGAAAGCACCAAGCACGATCTGAGCAGGCTCTTCGGGATCCCCGAGGAGAAGATAGAGGTGATACCTTGTGGCGTGGACGCCAGATTTCGGCCCCTTAACGGGAAGATAGTCTCTCGGTTCCGCCAGAGGCGCGGGCTTCCGGAAAGGATGATCCTCTTCGTGGGGACGATAGAGCGGCGAAAGAACTTAAGCCTCCTCCTGGAAGCCTACGCCCAAATAAAGAAAGATATCCCCCACGCCTTGGTCTTGGCTGGGGCAAGGGGGTGGGGAGCGGATGGGATTTTCGCTCAGGCGGAGAGGTTGGGCCTTGCTAGTGTGATCTTCGCCGGCTACGTGGAACAGGAGGAACTACCCCTATGGTATAATGCTGCCGACCTATTGGCGTACCCTTCCCTCTATGAGGGGTTCGGCTTGCCGCCCTTGGAGGCCATGGCTTCGGGCACGCCGGTGGTCACCTCCAATACCTCCTCCTTGCCAGGGGTAGTGGGCGATGCCGGGATCCTGGTAGACCCTCAAAATAGAGAGGAGATAGCCAGGGCGATGCTCGAGGTGGTTCGAGACAAGGGGCTTAAGGACGAGATGCGAAAAAGGGGGTTGGAAAGGGCCAAGCGGTTCACCTGGCAAGGGGCAGCGAAAGAGACGGTAAGGGTCTACGAAGAGGTTATGAGGGGAGAAGATGTATAAGTCTCATCGGGCCTGGCTTACTCTGGGGCTTGCTCTTCTGGATACCCTCCTCATCAACGTCGCCTTCTTCATCGCCTACCATGCGCGGTACGAGTGGGAGTTGATTCGCCCTTTGGAAGAGGTGAATTATGTGCCTTTCCGAGAATATATCCCCGTCTCCCTCATCTTGATGGCCATCCTGCTGGTGGTCTACAAGATGGAAGGGCTCTACACCCAGAAGCGCACCACCTCTTGGCTCGATGAGGTCTATGCTATCTTCATCGGCACCTTGGCAGGGATAGGGGTCATGACCGTGATAACCTTCTTTTACCGGCCACAGTTCTATTCCCGTCTCCTCTTCGGTTACGCGGGCATCTCCGTTACCCTCATCCTCAGCCTGAGCCGCCTGATAATAAGAGAGGTCCAAGGCTACCTCAGGGGACGAGGCATCGGGGTGGATAGGGTTCTCGTCGTAGGAGCGGGAGAGATAGGGAGAGCCATCATGCGCACCATCATGGCCCTCCCCCAACTGGGCTACCGGGTAATGGGCTTCATAGACGATGAAGTACGAGAGAGGACCATCGGCCGCTTTCCCAGCCTGGGAGGCACAAACGATCTGCCTCGGCTTCTCGAGGAAAGGATAGTGGATGAGGTGATCATCACTCTCCCTTGGGCCTCCCATAAAGAGATCATGAGGATAGTGGCGCAGTGCGAGAGGGCAAGGGTTCGAGCCCGTATAGTCCCCGATCTATTCCAGATGAGCCTCAGCCGAGTGGATGTGGAAGAGGTGGGGGGCATACCGCTTTTGGGGGTGAAGGAGGTATCGATCCGGGGTTGGAACCTAGCCCTTAAGCGAGCCATCGATGTGGCTGTCTCGGCCATGACCCTTCTCCTCCTATCCCCCCTCATCCTCCTTATAGCCGCCCTGATAAAGTTGGAATCGCCGGGGCCAGCTCTTTTCCGGCAGACGAGGACAGGGCGAAACGGAAAACCTTTCACCCTCTATAAGTTCCGCTCTATGCGGCCGGAGGCGGAGGAGGAACTGAGCGAACTCCGTGATCTGGATGAGGCGGAGGGGGTATTCTTCAAGATCCGAGAGGATCCCCGCTGCACCCGTATGGGGAGGGTGCTGCGCCGCCTCAGCCTCGACGAACTCCCCCAAATGTATAATATCCTGAGGGGAGAGATGAGCCTCGTCGGCCCTCGGCCGGCCCTGCCGAGGGAGGTGGAACGGTATGAAGAATGGCATCGCCGCCGCCTAGTGGTTCCCCCCGGCTTAACCGGCCTCTGGCAGGTGATGGGGAGGAGCGACCTGGCCTTCGATGAGATGGTGATGTTAGACCTCTTCTACATCGAGAACTGGTCTTTGTGGCTCGATCTCAAAATCATCCTCATGACCATCCCTACCGTCCTCTCGGGTAAAGGGGCGTATTAGTCGGCATTTGCTACCTTTGGATGAGAGATGATCTTTTGGATACGCACCTATTCTTGCAAGACTTAGATAGCAGTGCCAGGAATAAGTGGCACTAAACACACAAAGGGAGAGAGGCTAAATTGCCTTCTCTCCCTCCGCGGCGGATATAATGAAGCCCGAATATGACCAGTTATTTGCTAGAAATGGGGGGGTCTTTAGCCAGGAGGATATAGAAAAGATTAGGTCAACGCGCCTAGTCATTTTGGGCCTGGGCGGCACCGGGGGGAATAGCGGCCGTCCTCTTGGCCAGAACCGGCTTTGAGCGCTTTGTCTTATGCGATTTCGATTCCTTCGAGGTTCATAATATGAATCGGCAGATGGGCTGCTATGTGGACACCGTCGGCCAGCCCAAGGTGAAGGTCTGCAAAGATGGTGAAAAGGCAAACCAGAAACCTATGGAGTCCATCCTTCAGGAGGGAGTTCTTTTGTGCATCGACGAGGATATCTAAGGCATTGTCCGAGGGGCGCAGGAGAGAAAGGTTCCCATGGTTGCCGGTTTGAATTGGGGGACTATCTCGGTTGCACTACCTTTGTGCCAACTCAGGGGTGTGACTATCTAGAGTGGATAGGCTTTGAGTTCCCCTGGCTGACGAAGAGGGCATGGAAAGCCCTGAGAGGCGATACTGGTTTCACGGAGGGGTGGGTGGCGGATGCTGAGAGGGGCAAGGCTTACCCCACCACCATGGGGATAACGGTTTGGTTATGGAGCGCAATCGCCTCGGCAGGGGTCAAGATGGTGACCGGAAGGTGGGAAGTTGTGATAGCCCCTCGATATTGGTATATCACACCCCGGGTCATCGAGATAAGAGAATCGGTCCTCTATAAAGGGATTGTGCGATCTCTCATCGAAGAGGCGAGGGGTTAGATGTCCGGCCTGCTTTCCAGGTGGTTAGAGAAGGCACAAAAGAAGATGGCCCTTCACAAGCCCAAGGATTTCCCCACCCATTACCACTACGCTGCCTTTTTCGACGCCCGCGATATCCTCTTCAAAGGCGACGATATGGCCATCTTGGAATACCCGGATCAGAAGACGCAACAGGAGATCTTTCACCACGCGGTTAGCAAATTCGATCTCCAGGGCAAGTCCATCCTGGACGTGGGTTGTGGCCTTGGCTATCTCAAGGGGTATCTAGATAGGCACTACCCAGATTATGCTTCCTATCTGGGGGTTGACCTCAGCGATCATATGGTGGGCGGGGCTCAAGAACGGTTTGGGAAAGGGTATTTCATTAAACGGGACATCCTGGCCGACCCCTTTTCCGAGAACCAGTTCGACATCTCCTTCTTGATAAGCGTCTTGGGTTACCCCGTAGGGCCAGATCCCGAACTCTATATGAAAAGACTCCTCAAAGAACTCTTCCGCATCAGCGGCTGTGGCATAGGCTTCACCCACCTGGCTCCCCATCGCCGGGAAGAACCCTCCGATTTCACCTATGACCCCCAAACATTAAAAGAGTGGTGCCTTAAGGCGCTCTCACCCCACGTGGTTCTCGATGATACCTTGAGGCAGGTCACCTATGTGATGGCGGTCTACAAAGGTATCCCCACTTAGAGGTGCCTCTTGGAGATCCTCTTAGACAAAGAGCCCCTGCTCTCTTTCCTTCAAGATATCATCCGCCTCCCCAGCCCCTCTACAGAAGAAAGAGGGGTTGTAGAAAGGATCGCCGAGGAGATGAAGAGAGTCGGCTTCGCCGAGGTCTTCATCGATGAGGTGGGAAATGTAGTGGGGCGGATAGGCTCTGGAGGAGGGAAGAGGCTACTCTACGACGCCCATACCGATACGGTAGGTATCGGCGACCCCTCGGCCTGGAGCAGAGATCCATATGGAGCGGAGATCGAGGAAGACGTTCTCTACGGGAGGGGAGCAGCGGACAATAAGGGCGCTCTAGCGGCTATGATCTATGGGGCCAAGAGCCTCATCGATGGTGGCCTCGATCTAACAGGGGATCTTTACGTGGTAGGGACGGTACAAGAGGAAGATTGTGAGGGGTACGCCGTCGGGCTCCTCTGCCAAAAGATAAAGCCTCAGGCTATCCTTTTGGGCGAACCCACCGATCTCCAGATCTCTCGCGGCCAAAGGGGTCGTATCATGCTTATAGTTACCACCCACGGTCGCTCCTGCCACGCCTCCACTCCAGAGCAAGGGGTGAACGCCATCTACGCTATGAACAAGGTCGTAGCCGGCATCGAGGCTTTAAACTCTAAGTTGGCTCAACACCCCTTCTTAGGGCCAGGCACCATCGCCGTCACCCGCATCGAGGGGGGAGGTGCCAGCCTCAACGTGGTGCCTGATACCTGCCGGGCCTACTTGGACCGCCGCCTCACCTGGGGCGAGGATGAGGAGTTAGCCCTTGCTCAGGTACGAAAGATCATCCAAGAAGAAGGTCTGGAGGCCCAGGTGGAGACCATGGTATACGAGGCCCGAAGCCATACCGGACACCCCTGTCAGCAGAAGAAATACTTCCCCGCCTGGCTTTTAGAAGAGGATCACCCCCTGGTACAGATGGGAGCCCGGACGGTGAGAAGGAGCCTTGGTTATGAGCCCCAGATCATAGGCTGGCGTTTCTCCACCGATGGAGTAGCCACTAAAGGAGAATTGGGCATCCCCACCATCGGCTTCGGCCCAGGGAAAGAGGCCCACTGCCACACCACAGAGGATCAGGTAAGGGTAGAAGACCTGGTTAAAGCCGCGCGGGTATATGCCCAATTCGCCCTTGAATTCCTGGGCAGATAAACTGTTGACGGTGGGGGAATAGCGAGTCTACAATAGGGTAGAAGCCCAAAGCAAGAAAGGAGCAAAGGATGAAGACCGAGTCCTTCCGTGGACGGGATTTTCTCACCCTCCGGGATTACAGCCGGGAAGAGGTGGAGACTATCTTAGATGTGGCTTTAGACCTCAAGCGCAGGTTCGCCATCGGCGAGCCCCACGACCACCTCCTGCGGGCCAAGACGCTCTTCATGATCTTCTATAACCTCTCCCTTCGTACCCGCAACTCCTTCGAGGCGGGGATGACCCAATTGGGGGGCCACGCCCACTTCCTCGACCCTTCCAAGATCTACTCCCCGGCCCTGGAGGGGATGGAGAGGGCCTACGAGACGGAGAGGGTTTCAGACGTGGCTAGGGTTCTGGCTCGCTTGGGGGATGCCATCTCCATCCGCTGCTACGGGGCTCCGGTGGGCTGGGTCTATGGCAAAGCCCAGGAGATGATGCAGGAGTTCGCTCGGTGGGCAGATATCCCCGTCATCAACATGGAATGCGACAAATACCACCCCTGTCAGGCCCTAGCGGATATCCTCACCGTCAAGGAGAAGTTCGGCACCTTCTCGGGGGTGAAGTTTGTCATGTCCTGGGCTTACTCCCCCAGCATAGATAAGCCCCGTGCTGTCCCCCAAAGCGCCATCATCGCCGCCACCATGATGGGGATGGAGGTAACTCTGGCCCATCCCAAAGGGATGGAGTTAGATGATGAGGTATTGGCCGCTTGCCGAGCCAACGCAGAGAAATATGGCGGCTCCTTCAAGGTAGAGAACGATTTCGAAAGGGCCCTTAAGGGTGCCCACATGGTCTACCCCAAATCCTGGACCGCCGTCCACACCTTCGCCCCGCCGGTGGGAGACCGAGACGAGGAGAAGAGCCGGGAGATATTCGAGAGGAACAAGGAGTGGATCTGCGATTCCGAGCGTATGGCCCTGGCCGATAAGGAGGCCATCTACATGCACTGTCTCCCCTGCGACCGGGGCTTCGAGGTGACCAACGAGGTGATAGACGGCCCCCAATCGGTGGTCTTCGATGAGGCGGAGAACAGGCTCCACATACAGAAGGCGATAATGGCTCTCACCATGAGGTGAGGGGCAAGTGTAATACAGGCGAATACTCTTCGAAAGAATATGCCTATCTGGAAGCATGGATAATTGTCTTGCCTATGAATAGTTGGCGGAGGTGGTTATCACAAGTGGGGTGAAGAATGGCGATCGTTGAGCTACCGGACCTACCAAAAGGAAAGGAATTTGAGGAATATATTTCTGCCTTTTTCCAATCGGGTGGATATTACATTGAAAGGAATATCATCGAAAGGGAAGCTCAAGAGGTCTTAGAGCTAGATATTATTACAACGGATTATCGTTGGTGTCCGCCTCAAATTCAGCTTCTAGAAGTGAAATCTCGAGATTGGGGATTCCGAGACTTATTTAAGGTACGGGGTTGGATGCACTATTTGAATATGGCTAAGGGCGTATTTATCGCCAGTGAAGCACCGGGGGACTTAGACTTCTGCAAAGATAAGGCTAAGCGTTTAGACATAGATTTGATTGTGATTCCGGACTTGAACAGAACCCAAGAAGAGCTATCTGGGCTTATGCCTAATCAAGATATTGAAGATGTGGATATCTCAACTTGGAGATTCTCTTATTGGGTTGAACGCAACTTGTTGAAACGTCTAAAGCATAAGAAAAAATCTCATCCAGACAAAAAGTGTTTTCAGGCTTTGGAGGATTACTATTTTCAAGTAAACAGCGGGACATTTTTTGCTGAGACCATTGTTCAAAAAGTGGATAAGTTATATTCGACCTTCCAAAAGTACCCCCGTATCTCGGCTAAATGCGGAAATGAACTTATGGGCAAGAGTTTTGATGGTTACTATGACACTTTGCCAGAACAACTCTATAATGAAACCTTTTACAAGTGTCATTACAACGATATTCAGGTCTCTACATTCATAGAACATCTAGCGAGATTGGCCATATTGAAAAACGCAGTTGATTACAAGTTATATAAAGACGCTGGTATTACAGATAAAACGGACAGCTTATTCAAAATCCTAGGTCACGAATTCTCCTTAATAGATCTATTGCCTGGTTCTTTTAGAGAGGGATTAGATGCTGTTTCTAAGAATGAACATTTCCACAGATACCCGATTTTCTGGCAATGGTTCATGTGGATATTTGGAGGCTTTATTCTCAAAGATTATGAGGAAATGGAATATGAAATCTTGTCTCAAAAGGCAGGGATTCCTCCAGAAGAAATTCCAAATGCTTTGCAATCTTATCAACTGTTATTCCCTATAGATGATGGATGGTTCATGGAGTCGCCAAATTCAAACATTAAAATGATGAAAATGTTCCCAGTTCCTTTTTGGGGAGTCGGTGCGAACTATAGAAGATTGCTCTACACCGAATCTAAAGAATTTGAAGATCTTAAACTCACCGGGATGCATACCCTAAGGGATCTGATTAAATGGAACAATCTAACAGTGGAGGTGCTGCAAAACCACCAATAAGCCAGTTCCGATAACACAAACAGGACTTGTATTCCTAGGAGGCAATAGTCATGAACCTTCACGGTAAAGACCTGATCTGCACCCAGGATTGGGAGATAGAAGAACTGGAAGCGGTGCTTTCCCTGGCCCAGGAGATGAAGGCCCACCGCTATGACCACCCTTACAATAACTGCCTGAACCGCAAGACCTTCTTCATGTTCTTCTATAACCCCTCGGTGCGCACCAGGCAATCCTTCGAGTGCGCGGCCACCGAACTAGGCGGACACGCCCAATTCTTGGAGCCCAAGGCGATGCGGCTGAAGACAGCCATCACCGCCGGGGAGACGATAGAGGACGCCGCCCAGGTGATGAGCCGGTACGCCTGCGGCATCGGCATCCGCATATTGGAAGACAAGATAAACGCCTATGGGGAGGGCGAGGCGCTTCTCAGGGAATACGCCAAATGGGCCTCCATCCCCATCATCAGTATGGCCCACGACAAATACCACCCCTGCCAGGGGCTGGCCGATGTGATGGGTTTGCGCGCGCATTTGGGCAAGGATTTCCGAGGCAAGAGGTTGCTTCAAATTTGGGGCCATGGAGCCCTAGTCAGATCCTGGTCCTCGGTCCAAGAGAGCCTCCTCATCAATAGCCGCTTGGGGATGGATATAACCCTATCTTATCCGGAGGGGTATGACCTCGACCCAGGGGTTATCGCTGCCTGCGAGGAGAACGCCAGGAGGGCTGGGAGTAGGTTCGAGATAACCCACGACCAAGAGAAGGCTTACCGGGGGGCCGATGTGGTCTACTCCCGCAACTGGATGAGCCCCCAGGCCTACAAAGAGGGCGAACTCGATAAGAAGAGCGAGATCGAGAGGGCTATGGAATATAGAGATTGGATCTGCGACGCCAAGAAGATGGCCCTCACCAACGACGCCCTCTTCATCCACCCCATGCCCGTGGACCGGAGTCACGAGGTAACCGATGAGATAGCCTCTGGCCCCCGCTCCATCATCTATGAGGTAGCGGAGAATAGGCTCCACGTGCAGAAGGCGCTCATGGCCTTAACTATGGGAAGGCTCTAGCCCGTACTTTTGCCCCTCATAGGCTTCTGGTTCCTGTTCTTATCTGTATCACGTCAAGCGGAGCGATACCCGGCCCTGAGCAACTAGCCCAAAAGTGGGATTGACATCTAGGAGGAGTTGGCCTATCAGTTATTATAAATGACAGTTCGAACCTCCTTTTTTAATAAATTATCAATAATGTCTATGGCGGTTGCCTTTGATCTATTGATAATTATCGTTGTTTTAACCTTAGTTAAAGTTGATTATTTTGCCACACCTCGAATAACTGGAGAGGGCTACTATATCGGTAACCTGCACACCCATACCTCTGGTAGTGATGGCCAAATGAGTTACCATCAAGCGATCGAGGTGGCAAAGGCTCTTGGCTTGGACTTTATAGCCATTACCGACCACGACACCGTTAGTTTTGCCACGCGATTTTTGTGCCCGATAGATAAAAGGATCCTCTGTATTGTTGGTGAGGAGGTTTCAACTAAGGATGGACATATCCTTGCCATCGGTATCACTAATATCATCCCGCCTGATTTGAGCGCCGAAGAAACTATCAAAAGGATCCACGAACAAGGAGGAGTAGCGATTCCCGCCCATCCCGGTGGTCCTAACGGTTTGGCTATCGAAATGGTTAAAAGGTTGCCCGCGCTCGATGCGATCGAGTGTAGTCCATACACTAAAAGTGAAAAATATAATTACAGTTGTGAACTGTTGCCAAACTTCCCCTATGTATACAATTCAGATGCTCATCGAGCAGATGAGCTGGACAGAATGGCTAGTCGCTGCTGGCTGGCAAACCTAAGCGTTGAAGCCTTGAAAGAAGCCATACAAGCAGGTAGTTGCTCTGAGTTTAGGCCTGGTGATATGAGATGAAGATCTTAGGCAAACCCTTAAAGGCATATCTCGAAGCGATTGGCACCCCTTTGTTACTCGTTTTCCTAATAACTGTAGTACAATTACCCCTGTTTTTGTTGGAGTTTTATCCCCGTACAGCGGTCGATCCCATCGGGCTTTTGAAGATCGTCGTTGTTGGTTGGGCTGGCTGGGTTGTGGTGAAGCGGCATAAGTTCAGCCTAAAACAGACCACTTTGGTCGGACCACTGCTCTTTATGGCCACAATCTGGGTTCTACCAGTCGTCTTGTTTTCGCTACCAAGTAGCCCGTTCGTGCCCAGAATAGTCACTTTGATTATACTTATTATATTAAACCTAACGGTCTACATACTTTCTGCCTTGTTTGGTGGTTGGCTGGCGCGAAGAGTAGGAGGTTAAGAAGCAAAATTTGAAGCCACTATTGATAGAATTAGATATAACTGAGACCCTCAGCCCCTCCGGAAGGGAAGAGTTCGTGTTGAACACCGGCCTGATCAAGGCTCCGGCCAGAAGGGCTGGCTGCTCAGATACTCCTCCCCCTTTGACGCCAAGGCCGAAAAGCGGTCGGGCTCGCCGAGGACTCAAGAAAACCCTGGGGATGATCCTGGTCACCCACATCACTAAATTTCTCCACGGTTGATCTATCGCTACCTTGACGCCATAACTCCAACGTAGTATATTGCCCCAGCCTCTGCATCCAAAGGACGGGCCCCCAGTGGCTTTTCACTGGGGGCTTCGGCTGTTGATAAGAGTCAGAAAAGGTGGTATAGTTCGAGTAAGCCTGAGCCCTTTACGGCGAGGGAGGTAAGATATGGCCAGAGTAGCCGTAGTAGCCATCGGCGGCAATTCCCTGATCAAAGATAAAGACCACCAAACGGTGCCCGACCAGTTCGCCACCGCTCGGGAGACGTGCATCCACATCGCCGATATGATCGAGCAAGGCTGGGAGGTGGTCATCACCCATGGCAACGGCCCCCAGGTAGGGTTCATCCTCATGCGCTCTGAGTTGGCTAGCCACGTCCTGCACACCGTGCCTCTGGACTCCTGCGGCGCCGATACCCAAGGGGCGATCGGCTACATGATCCAGCAGAGCCTGGGGAACGAGTTTAGGAAGCGGGGCATCCAAAAGCCCGTAGTCACGGTAGTTACCCAGGTGGTGGTAGATAAGGACGACCCGGCTTTTGAGAACCCCACTAAGCCTATCGGCCCCTTCTACGACGAGGCGAGGGCCAAGAGGTGCCGGGAAGAGGAGGGATGGCATATCATGGAAGACGCCGGCCGAGGCTGGCGAAGAGTCGTCCCTTCCCCCATACCGATGCGCATCGTAGAGCAGGAGGCTATAAAGGCCCTCATCGGACTGGGGTTCGTGGTCATCGGCGTAGGGGGAGGCGGGATCCCGGTGGTCGAGGTGGATGGTTACCTGCGGGGAGTGGAAGCGGTTATCGATAAAGATTACGCCTCCGGGCTTCTGGCCACCGGCATCAGGGCTGACCTCTTTCTCATCTCCACTGCGGTAGAGAAGGTGGCCCTCAACTACGGAAAGCCGAACCAGGTCGACTTAGATCGGATGACCTTGGCTGAGGCCAGGGAATATCTGGCTCAGGGCCATTTCCCCCGGGGTAGCATGGGCCCCAAGATAGAGGCGGTGATAAAGTTCCTAGTAGAGGGCGGCAAGGAGGCCCTCATCACCTCGCCAGAGAACCTGGCCCGCGCTCTGCGAGGGGAGACGGGAACGAGAATCACCCCCAATTAGGAGGGAAGATGAGGTATAAGGTTTATCTAGACATAGGGGAGGGGACCCTATCCGAGGGAGGCCCCTTGGCCCATATCCCAGCCCTGCCCGGCTGCGCCGCCAGGGGGAGAACTAGAGAAGAAACCCTCAGCAAACTCAAAGAACTCCTCGGAGATTACCTCGCTCTTTTCGGCAAGGAGGATAAAAGCCTCCCGGCCAGTGTCGCCGATGTGGAACTGGATGTGGAGGAGACCGAGGCCATTACCTTCCCTGAAGATAAGGAGCCTTTGAAGCCGAAGGAGGCAGGGAGGCTCTTGCGAAAGATGGAACTCTCTCGCCAAGCCCTGTTGGATAGGGTTTCCGGCCTCTCTGAGGAGGCCTTGGCTTGGAAAGCCGACGAGGAATCCTGGCCCATAAAGCAAATCATAGAGCACATCGCCAACGCCGAGTGGTGGTATATCCAGCGCCTCCAAAACTGGCCCCGGGATCCCTTCGAGCGCCTAGGGGCCATCCATCGCCACACCATAACCAGGCTAAGTAGCCTTGTCGGGGAAGCGCTTAACCAAGTCACCGCCCATTACAATCGAGAGTGGACCCCTCGCAAGATCCTGCGCCTTTTGCCCGTCTACTATCGCTTCCAGAAGCGGATCGTCGATCAAGGGCTAACGGCGGTGGCAGATAGAAAGATGGAGGGGCTATCTCCCGCAGAGTTGGAGGGTTTCCAGCTCGTCGTCTTCCAGAGCGATGACCAGCCTTCCGACCGGGAGCCCCTCACCCCCCAAGAGAGGGACAGCCTTTTGGAGGAGTTGGAAGCCGCCTGGAGCGAGGTTAAAACCTCCCTAGAGAAGATAAGCCAGTTACCCGAGGAGATCCAGGAATGGAAACCCCAGGGGCGCACCTTCTCCCTGTTGGAGCGGGTAATGGAAGTGGCTGATGATGAGTGGTACTTCGCCCTCCGCCTCACAGATTGGCCCCGGGACCCCTTCAAGAGGCTAGAGACCATCCGCCAGATGGCGGTAGAGCGCTTAAGCAGTCTCGCACCTGAGGAACGAGAGCGAGTCACTATTCACTCTGGCGAGGAGTGGACGGCCCGCAAGGTCTTCCGCCGCTTCTTGGAGCACGAGAGGGAACATATTAGCCATATCGAGGAGGTCATAGAGAGATACCGAGCCCACAAGAGATAAGATGGACCACGTTGTCGGCTTGAAATGCACCCTGTGCGGACAGGAATATGAGACTCGTGAGGTGCTCTACGTCTGCCCCAAGCATGGCTACGAGGGCATCTTGGATGTCCAGTACGACTACCAACTCATCGGTAAGAGACTGACCAAAGAAGGGTTGACCAAAAACCGCGACTACTCCATCTGGCGGTACAAGCCGCTCCTCCCCGTGGAGGCCGCAAGCCCTATACCTCCTCCCCAGGTGGGCTGGACCCCCCTCTATCGGGCCAAGCGCTTGGGGAAGAGTCTTGACCTCTCGAACCTCTATCTTAAGGACGAGGGGCGGAACCCCACCGCCTCTCTGAAGGACCGGGCCAGCGCCATCGGCGTGGTGAAAGCCCAAGAATTGGGGAAGAGTATCATCACCTGCGCCTCCACAGGGAACGCGGCCTCCTCTTTGGCTGGGCTGGCGGCCAGCGTGGGGATGCCAAACGTCATCTTCGTCCCCGAAAGCGCCCCCAAGGCTAAGGTGGCTCAACTCTTGATCTTCGGGGCCCAGGTGGTCATGGTAAAGGGCACCTATGACCAGGCTTTCGACCTCTGCCTTGCGGCCTCCGATGAATTTGGCTGGTATTCGAGGAATACCGCCTATAACCCTTACCTTTCCGAGGGGAAAAAGGCGGCCGCCCTGGAGATCTGCGAACAGTTGGGTTGGCAGGCCCCGGATAGGGTTTTTGTCTCCGTGGGGGACGGCTGCATCATCGGCGGCCTGTATAAGGGGTTCAGCGATCTCTTGGCTTTGGGCTTTATAGAGAGCCTCCCTAAACTGGTGGGCGTACAAGCGGAGGGGGCCGCTCCTCTAGTGCGGGCCTGGAAGACAGGCACTTTCCAGCCGATGGTTCCTCACACCATAGCCGATAGCATCTCCGTGGGCATCCCCCGGGATAGGGTAAAGGCCCTCCGTGCCGTGCGGGAGACGGGCGGCCAATATGTGGCCGTTAGCGATGAGGAGATATTAGAGGCTATGAGGCAACTGGGGAAAGGAGGCATCTTCGCCGAGCCTGCCGGAGCAGCGGGCTTCGCCGGGCTAGTCAAATTGGCAGACGAGATCGACCCCCAGGAGTTGATAGTCGTCCTGGTGACCGGGAACGGACTCAAAGATGTGGAGAGCGCCATTAAAGCCACACAAGAGCCGCCAAAGATAGAGCCGACGATGCGGGAAGTGAGGCATTTGATACGGAGAGCCCTCTCTGATATTCTTATATAATGCTGGAGATGGCAGAGTATATGAACTTAACTCCCGATTTGGAAAGCCACATTCAAGCTGGCTTGCAAAGATACCCGCATATCAATAAATTCTTGGGCAAGCCTCTTACCAAGAGAATCCACGATGATGACCCTTTGTTGTGCACGTTGGTAAGAAGGCTCGCCCAAGGAGAACTAAATAAGCAAAGTCTTGATAGCCTGGAAGAACTCATCTGTGTGGCTGGTTCCTTTCTTGATAATCCGCAAAGCATCTTTACCAATCTATCAAGACACCGCCTTTCTGAGTTCGACAAGAAATTGCTTGATATCCAAGCGGAACTATGCGCACTCGAATATTTCTATTCAAAAGAGGGCTTCCAAAGAGGATATAAACTGCGCGCAGGTAGTGATTCGAAAACCCCGGATTTCCTGCTATTTAAGGATAGCGACCCTCACGCGCTTGAGGTAAAGAATTGTCGCTGGTCATACTCTCTTTACTATCTGTTCAACTACCTTGAGGCGTTGAGCACTTCAGATCCAAAAACTTATGATAGATGGTTATTCAAAGTCCAGGTAATCCTTCCATTGCAGATAGAAAAGAATAACTGGCCACAAGTCGAGGGTAGTCTTAACACTCTTCTTAGAAAGATAAACACTTGGATCAATACACAACCCGCTCAACCTCTTCAATATGGTGACCCAACCATCAAGTTAGAGGCAAGAATAGAAGCAACTCCAAGCGCACAATTCGTTTTCGAATCTTATATATTTAGGCTCCTCCAGAACAAAGATGACCTCGATAAATACTATATAAGACCATTTATCGACAAATTGGAGGAAAAGGCTTCCGAAGCCTGGAATCAAATCGAAGCCTTTCATATACAGGGACACCAGACCGCCGAGGATCATATTTGGATCTCGATTGATCCCGAACCGGGGCTGCCTTCACCGCTCACGGTAGATTTCGTTGCTAACAGTTTGCGCAGTCGAATCGCGCGCACCTGGGACTGGCTGCCATGTGATACAAGGCTCTGGGTTTGGTTTCAGGGTAGCGGCATATATGAGTATAGAATGGGGAAACCTTAAATATGAAGGTCGCCATCGTCCATGATTGGCTGAACCAATATGGGGGAGCAGAGCAGGTGCTCTCCGCCCTCCACGAGATCTACCCGGAGGCCCCCATCTTCACCTCCATCCATTGGCCAGAGGTGATGCCTGGGGGTTGGCAAGGGTGGGATATCCGCCCCTCTTGGCTAAATCGCCTCCCCTTTGTAAACCAGCACCATCAGCCCTTCCTGCCCTTTTACCCTTTGGCCTTTGAAAGTTTCGACCTCTCCGGCTACGAATTGATAATCAGCAATAAAAGCGCCTTTTGCCACGGTATAAGGAAGTCGCCAGGAACCTTGCATATCTGTTACTGCCTCACCCCCACCAGGTTCCTGTGGACCTACGAGGAATATGTGAGGAGGGAGAGGATACCTTGGTTGATGCGGGCCTTTCTGCCCCTTTTAATAGGTCGGTTGCGCCTCTGGGACCGGGCGGCGGCCGATAGGGTGGATCACTTCGTGGCTATCTCCCAAGAGGTGCGGGAGCGGATAAAGAGGTTCTATGAGCGAGATTCGACCGTCATCTATCCGCCGGTGGACACGGAGAGGTTCCAGCCAGCGAGTACCCCCGAAGATTATTTTCTCATCGTCTCCCGCCTCATCCCTTATAAGCGGATCGACATCGCCATCCGGGCCTTCAACCATCTGGGGCTCCCCCTCCTCATCATCGGCGAGGGGAGGGATGAAAAGAGGCTCAAAGCCATGGCTGGGCCGAATATAAAATTCCTCGGCCGCCTACCGGATGGGCAGTTAACCCATTACCTCTCCCGTTGCCGAGCCCTTGTCTTCCCCGGTCAGGAGGATTTCGGCCTAGTTCCTCTGGAAGCCATGGCCTGCGGGAGGCCGGTCATCGCCTACGCTGGCGGTGGAGCCCTGGAGACCGTGATCGAGGGGGAGACCGGCCTCTTGTTCGGCCAACAGTCGGCTGAAGCCTTAGCCACAACAGTTAGAGATTTCGATGACCAGCGTTTTGATCCCGAGACCATAAGGGCTCATGCCGCCAACTACGATCGTAAGAGGTTTAAATCTCAAATTAAGGGGTTCGTAGAGGAGAGATGGGCCCAGGCGAGGAGAGGAGGGTAGTATGGAACTCCGCCAATATGGCAAGATCGTGAGGCGACATCTGTGGGTGGTCATCCTACTACCCCTGGTGGCCTTAATAGCGGGTTCTCTCTTTCGTTCCCCCTCCGTCCCTCTCTACCAAGCCACCGTCCGCTTGATCATCGACGTGCCCCCCCTTCCCCCCTCGGAGCAGGGGGCTTTCGACCCCCGCTACTATGCCGCTTTGGCCACCGAGTATCTGATGGACGATTTCAGCGGCTTTGTAACCGGCGACGTCATTGCCGATAACATCAGCAGACGGCTGGCGGGGGAGGGGATAACCGTTCCCCCCGGGGTGATCCAGGGCTCGACCTCCTCAGAGAAGGTCCATCGTCTTTTGACCCTGCGGATCACCTGGCATGATCCTGATGAGGCCCTGGCCATCGCTGAGGCCTCGGTTGAGGCTTTGCGGGAGGAGAGCCCCAAATATTTCGCTCGCCTCCTAGGCGAGGCTCCCCCGATCTCTGTATTCGACGGGCCCAAGGTTGTCCCCCTGGGCATCCCTTTGCGGGAAAGGCTCGACCTTCCCATCCGACTCCTTTTGGGGCTCATAGCCGGCCTAGGTTTAGCCTTCCTCTTGGACTACCTGGACGATACCATCCGAGAGGCGAAAGAGGTGGAGGCTTTAGGGATGCCGGTCCTGGGCCGCATCCCCGCCCCTTCTATCTGGGAACGGTTACGCCATAGGAGACCCTAGCCCTTTGCCCGCCGGGGGAAGGTGTGGTAAAATAGATTGGGGAATCGAGGATGGAGCTGAGGCGGTACGCCAGAGTCTTTCTCAAGCGAGGGTGGATAATCCTCCTGGTGGCGGCCATAACGGCAGCCAGCGCCGTGGTTTTCGCCAAAACGCAGCGGATTATCTATCGCTCTACCGCCATCTTGCAGGTGATCCCTGCCCGACCAGATTTCGGCTTGACCATGGCTGCTGAGAACCTTCTGAGGCAGTTCTGCTTCCAAATCGAGACCCCAGAACGGGCCCAAAAGGTCATCGACGGGCTGGAGTTAGACATCCCCCCCGAGAGGTTGCTAGAACATATCACTGTGGCCTCGCGAGCCGACGAGTTCCTCATCCAGATCGACGTGGACTGGCCAGACCCGGAGACGACCCAAGAGGTGGCTAACGCCTTGGCTACAGATTTTGCAGAGTACCAAGCCACCCGTAACCTGGACATCGACCGCCGCAGCCAGGTGGACATCCTCATTTTAGAGCCCGCTAAGTGGGGCCACAGGCAATGGCCAAAGCCCACTACCTTGGCCCTCTCAGGAGCCATCCTGGGCTTCCTGTTGGGAGGGCTTCTAGCCTTCAGCCTCGAATACCTGGAGGCCGGTATCATCCGTTCTCCTCAGGATGTGGAGCGTTATGTCGAGTTGGCGGTGATAGGCACCATCCCCGCTGTAAACTCCGAGAAGGGGGTCAGCGTTTCACTGTGGCGGCGGAAAGAGAGAGGGCCAGATAAGGATAGATCATGGAATTGACGAAATATGCCCAACTCCTCTGGAGGCGCGGTGGGGTCATCCTCCTCATCGTCATCTTCACCACCTTGGGGGCGCTCCTCTTCGCCAAGGCCCAGCGACCTATCTACCGCGCCCAAGCCACTCTACAGGTGACCCCAGCGGTCTGGGATTACAACATCGTCTTATCGGCCAATCAACTGCTAACACAATTCAGCCTCCAGGTTCACAATACCGCCATGGCCCAACGGGTCCTAGATCGGGTCCCCCTGACGCTCTCCCCGGAAGAGCTTCTAAAGCGGGTGCACACTACCCCCGAGGAGGAAAACTTCTTGATCCAGGTCGAGGCCGACCTTCCCGATGGAGAGATGGCCAAGCTGATCGCCAACGCCTTTGCTCAAGAGTTCGTGGAGTATCACGCGGAAAGAAACCTGAGCGTAGACCCCACCGAAAGGATAGAGATAGAGATCCTGAAGCAGGCCAGGAATTACTGGCAACACTGGCCCCGGACGAAACCCTTGCTCCTAGCAGGAGCCATCTTAGGCCTGGGCCTAGGGGCGCTTTCCGCTCTCCTCTTGGAATACCGAGAGGCCAACATCATCCGTTCTCCTGAGGATATGGAGCGGTATGTGGGGGTGGCGGTCTTGGGCTCCATCCCCACCATCTCCGCTGAGGAAGGGATCGCCAACCCTGCTCGGCGGCGATGGTGACTCCAACGCCGTAGATAACTCTAAAGCGTACTGAGATGGAGGAGGATAATGGTTAGCAAATACCAGGAGAGCCTGGTCACTATTAGCAACCCTCGCTCTCCCATCAGCGAGGCTTATAGGACCTTGCGCACCAATCTTGAGTTCTCCAGCCTAGATAAACCCCTCAAGACCATGGTCGTCACCTCCCCTGGCCCCGAGGAGGGGAAATCCACCACCTTGGCCAACCTGGCCGTCACCTTGGCCCAGGCGGAAAAGAGGGTGATCCTGGTGGATTGCGACCTCCGCCGCCCCTCTCAACACAAGATATTTGAGGTGGGGAACGGAGTAGGGTTGACCACCATGGTCGTCGATGAGGAGGCTTTCGAGAACCCTCCCCTCCAAGAGACGCCGGTCCCAAACCTGAAACTGCTCCCCAGCGGGCCCCTCCCACCTAACCCTTCGGAACTCCTGGGCTCCCGCCGGATGGAGGAGATCATCGCCACCTTGCGGGGGAAGGCGGACCTTGTCCTCTTCGACGCCCCGCCCATCATAGCCGTGACCGATGCCGCGGTCTTAGCCTCCAAGGTAGATGGGGTATTGCTAGTGATAAGCGCTGGCACCACCAAGCGAGATCACGCCCAGCGAGCGAAAGCGCTCCTGGAAAAGGTTAACGCCCGGCTAGTAGGGGCGGTCCTCAATAACGTGCGTATGGACATCACTCTCCACCGCTATTATGCGGAACAGAAACAAACATAGAGGACATAAGGGCACGGCCTTAGCCAGTGCCCATCCCTCTATCCTCATCGGGGGTATATTATGAAAGGTTTGATCCTCTCCGGCGGTAAAGGTACTCGTCTCTATCCCCTCACCTATACGGGGGCCAAGCAACTGGTGCCCGTGGCCAATAAACCCGTCCTCTTCTACGCTATCGAGAACCTGGTGGAGGCGGGGATCACCGATCTGGGGATAGTGGTAGGGGATACAAAAGATCAGATCATGGCCGCGGTGGGAGATGGCAGTAAATTCGGGGCTCAAGTTACCTACATCGAGCAGCCGGTCCCTTTAGGCATCGCCCACGGGGTGAAGATCGCCCAGGATTTTATCCAAGAAGATCGGTTCGTCCTGTTCTTGGGCGACAACTTCCTCCGCGACGGCATCGTGCCTTTGGTGCGAAGGTTCGAAAAGGAAGCCCCAGCCTGCCAGATCCATCTTTATAAGGTCCCCAACCCTCGAGATTTCGGCGTGGCCGAACTGAAGGATGGTAGAGTGGTTCGGCTAGTGGAGAAACCCCAGGCGTCCCAGAGCGATCTGGCGGTGATCGGGATATACATGTTCGACCACCACGTCTTCGAGGCGGTGAACAATATAGAGCCTTCAGCCCGCGGCGAACTGGAGATCACCGACACCGTCCAATACCTCATCGGCCAGGGGCTTAAGGTCTCCCCCCAGATCATCGCCGGCGCCTGGATCGACACCGGAAAGCCCGGAGACATCTTGGAGGCTAACCGCTTGGTCCTAGAGGAACTCCAGCCCCGCATAGAGGGGCAGGTGGACAACGATTCCCAAGTCAACGGCAAGGTGACCATCGAGAAGGGAGCGCGAGTGAGAAAGAGCGTCATCCGTGGGCCAGCCATCATCGGCGAGGAGAGCGAGATCATCAACTCCTATATCGGGCCCTTCACCTCCATCTATCACCACGTCCTCATCGAAGAGTCGGAGTTGGAACATTGCATCGTCCTGGAACATAGCCGCATCATCGATGTCGAAAGCCGAATCGAAGATAGCCTTATCGGGCGGTATGTAGAGATCACCCGCTCCCCCAAGAAACCGAAGGCTTATAAGATGACCCTGGGGGACCATAGTAAGGTAGGGATATTGTAGAAGGAGGGTTAACTACCTTAGATCTTGGGAAGGAAAGGTGGAGAGTGCCTAACGCTAAGAAGTGGCGAAGGAAGAAGATGGCCAAGCACAAATATCGAAAACTTCTAGAGAGGACCCGCTGGCAAAGGAAGAAGAAGTGATGCCCAGTTTTGGCTCTTTAGTAAAAAGGGGAAGATGAGCACAACTCTTTGCCTAGGCAGCGGGATCATCGCTTTGGCTTGAATATCTTTCCTCGCCGCATGAGCAAGGGTCAGAAGAAGGCTAAAGCCCGATGAAGCACAACCAGAGGTACGGGCTTGCAAGGCTGAGCGGAAGCCGGTATCGAATTGAAGATGAGCGCTCTGAAGACCACCCTTATCTACCCCGGCATAGCGGGCTACGGCTTTAACTCCCTGGGTCAGGGGATGGAGGCCGGCTGGATTAGCCACGGCCTGGCGCAACTCTCCGCCTGCGCCAAGGGCCATGGCTTCCAGGTGGACCTCATCGACCTGAGGGCCCTTTCCTGCTGGGACGATCTGGCCGCAGAGATCAAAAGGCGTCAGCCTGACCTGGTAGGGGTCACCATGATGAGCGTCGACTACAACCCGGCCATGAAATCGATCGCGGTGGTCAAGGAGATAGGCCCCCAGATTGTCACCGTGGTGGGCGGCCCCCACCCCACCCTCGTCACCGAGGAGGTGGCCGAGAACCAAAAGATCGACTACATCGTCACCCACGAGGGGGAGATAACATTCGTCCAACTATTGCATGCCATCCAGGATGGCAATCCGCTGTCACAGCGCGTTTTGAAAGGTGAGCGGCCAGACCTCGATTCCCTGCCTTTCGTGGATCGGGACCTCTTTCTCCAAGAGTGGCGAGGCCACGGCTACTCCCTCGACTCCCCGGAGGTCCCCTTTGTGGAGGAGTTACGGCCACCTTTTGTAACCCTCATCGCCGGGCGAGGCTGCCGATACAACTGTAACTTCTGCCAGCCGGCGGAGCGGATCCTCTTCGGCCGGAAGGTGCGCCGGCGCAGCCCAGAAAACGTCTTGGCTGAACTGAAGGAACTCCGCGAAAGGTATCATTTCGCCAGTTTCATGTTCCACGACGACACCCTCACCGAGGATGGAGAGTGGGTGACCGACTTCTGCCAGATGTATAAAGAGGAGTTTGAGCAACCCTTCTTCTGTCAAAGCCGAGCCGATATCATCGTCCGCCATGAGGAGATGGTAAAGTTAATGGCTGAAGCCGGTTGTAGGGGCTATTTCATCGGCTTCGAGAGCGGCAACGATCGGGTGTTGCGTTTTCTACGCAAGGGAACGACCCGGCAGGTCAATCTAGAGGCGGCCCGTATCTGCCGGAAGTACGGCATCAAGATCTGGGCCAACTACATGCTGGGCATCCCCACAGAGACCAAAGAAGAGATGAAAGAGACCATCTCCATGCTGAAGGAGATAGACCCCGACTACTACAGCCCGGCCTTTTACACCCCCCATCCGGGCAGCGACCTCTATGAGTACTGCCTGGTGAATAACCTCTGCCTCATCACCAGTCACGATCAATATCGCCGCAACCCCACGGAGACCAAGATAAGGGGCCAAGACTACGACTTCCTCAGGTGGGCTCTTGAGGAGTCTCAACGGCGCAAACCGTTAAACCAACTTAGGCGCACCATAGAGCGCTACTGGAGGAGGTACGCCTCGCCACGAAAGGCGGCCAGGAAAGTAGGCCGCATATTTGCCGGTTAAAGGAGGTCCCCATGGCCGAACAGCCCCAACCGAGAAGGCTACGCTATGAGGAAGCGCTCCGGGCGGTGGGGCGCTATGCAGAGAAGGAACGGTTACGCGATATCTGCCTCCTCGAGGTGGAGGGAGGCATGGTGATCCAAGGGCGAGCCCTCATAAACACCCGCGAGGGGTTCGACTTCGCCCTTAGAACTAAGATCCTAAGCCACGACGACTTGGAGAGACTCCTGGAGAGGAGATAAGGATGAGGCTCTTCGAAGGATTAGCCAAGACAGACTACCAGGACCTCCTAAGGACCATCGGCCACTATATCGACCAGAGCGGCTTCACCAACATCCGCCTCATCGAGACCGAGGAGGGGATAATCCTCCAGGGTCGCATCTCCACAACCGGGGACATAAGGGGCGAGAAGAAGACGGAGACCTATCTCCTCACCATGGAGGATATCCGAGATCTGATGAGGGAAGCCTATGGTCGCCGGGGCAAGAGACTCTAGGAGGATGGCCTGAAAACTCTACTTATCACCGGGGGGGCTGGCTTCATCGGCTCCAACTTCACACGCTATATCCTGGGAAAATATCCCGATTACCGGGTAGTAGTCTACGACAAATTGACCTATGCCGGCAACCTGGATAACCTCTGCGATCTAGAGGATAACCCCCGCTACTCCTTCGTGAGGGGAGATATCTGCGACATGTCCTTTGTTGACCGGGTGGTCCAAGAGGAGGGGATCAATATTGTTTTGAACTTCGCTGCCGAGACCCACGTGGACCGGAGCATCCTGGAGCCAGGTAGTTTTATCCAGACCGATATTTATGGCACCTATGTTTTACTCGAGGCTACTAAGAAGTTCGGCCTGGAACGGATGGTCCAGATATCTACCGATGAGGTATATGGAGAGGTGATAGTCGGCTCTTCGGTGGAGAGCGACCCCCTGCGCCCCCGCAGCCCCTATGCGGCCAGTAAAGCCGGAGGCGATCTCATGTGCTTGGCCTATTCTGCCACCTACGCCACTCCCGTGGTCATCACCCGGGGTTCCAATACCATCGGCCCCTACCAGTATCCGGAAAAGGTGGTCCCCTTATTCATCACCAACGCCCTCGACGACCTGCCTCTCCCCCTCTATGGAGACGGGTTGCAGATGCGAGACTATCAATACGTCATCGATCACTGCGAGGGGATAGACGCTGTCCTCCACCGGGGGAGGATAGGGGAGATCTACAACGTGGGGAGCGGCGTGGAATTTCGCAATATCGATATGGCCAAAGGGGTTCTTAGGCTTCTTAAGAAGCCGGAGAGCCTGATTCAATATGTGGAAGATCGGCCGGGCCACGACCGTCGCTACTCTCTGGATACCGCCAAACTCGAGGCCCTGGGCTGGAAGAGCCACCATACCTTCCAAGAAGCCCTGGAGAAGACGGTCAAATGGTATATAGAGAACGAGTGGTGGTGGCGGAAGATAAAGAGCGGCGAGTATAGGGGGTGGTATGAAAGGCAGTATGGGAGGCGGGAGATCATAGCGCCCTAAGAACGACTCTAAATTAAAGGCCGAGCGCCTGTCGCTCGGCCTTTCTCATCGGTTTTGCTCGCTCAATGCTTTATCAAGGAGAATACATCGTACCCCTTCAGTTTATCAATCCCTCTCAAGTCGGTGAGTTCGATGAGGAAGACGAACCCCACCACCTCCCCGCCCAGCCTCTCCACTAGTTCCGCTGTGGCCTTCGCCGAGCCACCGGTGGCCAATAGGTCATCCACGATAAGCACCCTCTGCCCAGGCTCGATGGCATCGGCGTGCATCTCCAAGACATTGGTCCCATACTCTAACGCATAAGAGGCGGCGACCTTCTCCCAGGGGAGTTTGTCGGGCTTCCGCACGGGGACGAAGCCCGCCCCTAGTTCATAGGCCATGGGGGCCCCGAAGATAAAGCCCCTAGCCTCTATGGCCACCACCACATCTATCTCCTTGCCCACGCAACTATCAAGGAGGGAGTCCACAGCCTCCTGAAAGGCCTCAGGCTCTTTGATCAGGGTGGTGATATCCCTGAAGAGGATCCCCTCCACCGGCCAATCGGGGATAGAGCGTATCATCTCTCGTAGTTCCATGCTATACCCCTCCCTTTCTCAAACGAAATTAGTTTATCAGGGGATGGTTTCTTTTGCAACTCTACTCATTTTGAAAGAGCGCCTCCTCGTATATGCCACTGGCGTTCCAGAAGAGCCAACCCTGGGCCCCGGCGTCATGGGCCGCTTCCCTCTGCGCTCGATACTCCTCTAAGCCGAAGGGTAGGTGATAGTTGTAGTCAGCGTAATGCTGAAGCCATGGCCTTAGGGGCTTGTCAGTGCGGCCTCGCATCGTCGTGAGGCTCTCATAAACTACCTCGTAGGGGTACTCGGTCGGCCTCTTGTCCGCCTCCCAATGGAGGGGGCCGGGGGTAAAGGTGGAGGGGTAGAGCATAGGAGATAGGTAATCCACATAGGGGGCCACATTCTCCACCATCTGTCCGATATCGGCCTCGTGGTCCAGCCATGCGGTGAGGCCGAAGAGATCGGCGGAGGTGAAGACGCCAAAAGGCTCCAGCGCCCCTTCCAATTGAGCCATGAAATCCCCGATGGCCCCATAGCGAGACTCCCCTGTGCTGGGCTGGGAATAGAGCAGCGATCCGGTTTCCCCATCGGTAGGGAAGCGGATATAGTCGAACTGCAACTCGTCAAATCCGAGAGCCGCCACTTCGCGGGCGATGGCGATATTATACTCCCATACCTCCTGGCGGAAGGGATCGACCCATAAGGAGCCCTTTCCATCGGCAAACAACGTCCCATCCGGCCGCTTAACGGCCCAATCTAGCCTCCCACTAGCCAGGACCGAGTCCTTAAAGACCACCAATCGGGCGATAGTATAGATATCTCGTTCTCGGCAGAGGCGAAGGAGCTCCTCGACCTCCATCAACCCTTTCACCTCCGCCCCTACCTCCAGGGCCAATGGGTTCTCGCTCTGGTAGGCTAGCCCTCCCGAATCCGCCTTTATATCCACCACTATGGCGTTCAACTCCGTGCGGTCCACCATATCGATGAGAGCCCTTACCTTCTCCTCAAAAGCCAAGAGGCCAAAGGGGATATATATGCCCTTCGCTTCAAAGGTGACCTCCAGAGGCTCTAAGACCACGTCCAGGGTAGTCGAATGGGGAACTGGAACCTGGAGATCTTTGTACCTCAGAGCCCTAAAGGTCAAAACCGCCTGGGCGGGTAGATCGGTCAGGTAATAAGCCCCGTTACCATCTGTGTGAAAAACCCTCCCCCCCACCTCGACAACCACGCCGTGAATAGGGACGCCGGTACTCCCGTCCCTTACCACCCCCTGGAGGGTATCGGGTCGCAAGGCGATCTTCAGGATCCTCTCCCCGCTGTATATCGCCTCCCCACCCTCATAACCGACCGCCTGCAATTGGAATCGATCCCCCCTCTTAACCCCCTCTATCTCGCTCTGCCCTTGGCCATCGGTTATGAAGGAGGCGTCTCCCCAGGATAAGAGCACCCCTGGCAGCGGCAGCCCGGTATAGAGGTCATAGACCGCTACCATTACCTTGTTCCGCTCTAATACCACCTCCAAAGGCGAGTGGCCCTCATAGATGGCCTCCGCCCCATAGTACCCCTCAGCCAGGACAGAGATCTGGGCCCCTTCCTTCAAGCGTCGTAGGAGGAAAACCCCTGCCTGACCTCCCTCCGCTACCTCTTCCCCCGCCAAGACGACCGCCTCTGCGATGGGGAGCCCATTCTCGTCTTTCACCTCTACCGTTGTGACCTGAGGCCGGAGGAGTATCTCTTGGATCCCCTGTCCTTGAAAAACCGCCTCCCCAGGCTCATACCCCGGGGCGAGGATAGAAATAGTAGCCCCTATTTTCAGGCGGCGAAAGGTAAACCCTCCCTTACCATCGCTCCAGGTGATCTGCCTCCCCGTAGAGATCTTGGCCCCAGCCACAGGCTCACCTGTCTCCCCATCTCGCACAGTGCCTATCAGGAGGTTAGGGCGGAGGATCACCTCTAAGGGGAACTCCTTGGAGAAGAGTCCCCCCACCTCTATACGTCCTCTCGTCTCCAGATACCCCTCCGCCAGGACGGAGACAGCCATCTCCCCTGTCAACCCCTGAAAACAGAAGCGCCCCTGGTCATCGGTAGCCTGGATGCTCTCGCCTATGGTGACCACGGCGCCGGCTAGAGGCAGCCCCGAGATCTCATCCTTTACTATCCCTAGAACCGCCTTCTCGTCGAGATAAAGGAGCCAGGCCATCACCACCGCCAACAGCGAGAAAGCCATTAGGGTGAAGAGTATGCCCTTCACCAGGGGGCTATAAGGCGCGGGGAGGGGAACGAGCTGCCTTCTACCCTCTTCCGCTTGACCATAACTTTCCTTAAAAATCGCTCTCCTCCTTAGATTTTAAGGTGTAACATATTGTCAGAGGATGACTTCTCTGCTAGAATAAAAACGATTTGTGGAACGGGCTCTTCTTCCCCCGGAGAGGCCTGGCGCATCTTGGCCCGGCGGCTTGCCCCAGGGGGAAAGATCCCTCGTGGTGCCCCACTATTTGGAGGCCCTTCGCTTCCAAGGTTAGGGTATCAACTTAAAACCCCGTAGGTAAAATTTGTACCACCGAAACTTGTCAAGGACAACCTAGCACGCTCGGCATCCCGAGGGTGCCTCCCAATCTTGGGTGCTGCCCTTTTTCGCCCGTCCAGGAGAGGTCATAGAGAGCGTGGACGCCCATCGAATCTGGCAGGCTGCCCTGGGTGAGTTGCAACTCCAGATGACCCGGGCCACCTACGACACCTGGCTCAAGGGGACGTTTGCCGTCTCCTACGAAGACGGCGTTCTTATCGTGGGGGCGGAGAACCCCTACGCCAAAGAGTGGCTGGAGAACCGCCTCTTGGGAACCATCAAGAGGAGCCTGGCGGGCATTCTGGGTCACACCGTAGAAGTTAGATTCATAATCAAATCCCATCAGCCACAACCCTCCCCCTCCCTTCTTGCGGCGTCTACTCTCCCTTCGCCCCCTCTATCTTCCCTCTCCCTTAACCCCAGATACACTTTTGAAACCTTCATCGTAGGGAATGGCAACCGCTTGGCCCATGCCGCCGCTTATGCCGTGGCCCATAAGCCTGCCCAGGCTTATAACCCCCTCTTCCTCTACGGAGGCGTAGGGTTGGGGAAAACCCATCTCCTCCACGCTATCGGCCATGTGCCCCTCGTAAAGAACTTAAGGGTTCTTTACGTCTCCTCGGAGACCTTTACCAACGACTTGATCAACTCCATCCGTAACCAGACTACCGAGGAGTTCCGTTTGAAATACCGCCATATAGATGTCCTCCTGGTGGACGATATCCAATTCATCGCCGGCAAGGAGAGCACTCAAGAAGAGTTCTTTCACACCTTCAATGCCTTACACGCCACTAACAAGCAGATCGTCGTCTCCAGCGACCACCCCCCAAAGGCGATCCTCACCCTAGAGGAGCGGTTGCGCTCCCGCTTCGAATGGGGGTTGATCGCCGACATCCAGCCCCCAGATCTGGAGACCCGTATCGCCATCCTCCGCTTCAAGGCGGAGTGCCTGCCCTGCCTCATCCCGGCGGAGGTGATCTATTTCCTAGCCCACAAGATCCAGAGCAATATTCGCGAATTGGAAGGGGCCCTCAACCGCGTGGTGGCCTACGCTAACATGAGAGCCTGCCCTCTCACCGTGGAGATGGCTAAGGCCGCCCTCCAAGATATCACCCCCCATCGCCCCCCTTCCCTCCAAGAGATCGTAAAGGCGGTAGCCCAGTTCTATGGGCTCTCGGTGGAGGATCTCAAAAGCCCCCGCCGCAGCAAGGCGGTGGCCCTCCCTCGTCAAGTGGCTATGTACTTAGCCCGTGAAGAGACCGGCGCCTCTCTCCCGGAGATCGGTAACGCCCTGGGCGGCCGAGATCATTCCACCATCCTCTACGGCTACGAGAAGATATCCTCCCTCGCCGAGGAGGAGCCATTTAGGCGCGAGCTCCTCTCCATTAAGGAGATGCTCTTCCATGGCCTCCCTTAGCCCTGGAGCCCTTTTCCCCAACCTTTGTGGATAAGTCGCCCATTTTCTGTGGATATCTTCGCTCAACTGGGGATAACTCGGCTCTTTTGCATGGCCAGGAGATTATAATCACGACTTCAAACCCCTTGCCACACTACCACCCACTTTCCCGCACACAGCCTATCCACTGGCCATTAGAGCCCAGAAGCGCATCTTTGCCTGCCCGGGCCGGGTTTTCCACTTCCCCACCGACCCTTCTACTACTACTCTATTCTATATAGTGATGGGATTAGAAAAGTATATATAGTGTGGGTCACTATGTCAATACCCAACTTTGTTCACGTTTGCCTCTGAGAGGCATGTTTGGTATCATAGTTGTGAGTCGATTTTTGGGAGGAGGTGATGCAGCGCAATTACTCTTAGGTTTGATTGTCGATCGAATCTGATCAAAAAGAGGTGAGAAGATGAGAAAGCACGGTATTCTTGTTCTGGGGTTAACCTTGCTTGTAGCTCTGCTGCTTTTGGCCGGGTGCAAGCCGGCAGCACCAGCCCTGGGGACAAAAGATAACCCCATTGTTCTGGCTTTTGTGCCCTCGGGTGAAGCCCCGGAGATCATCGCCAGTGCCGAGACGGTAGCGTCTCTGTTGTCGGAGAAGACGGGCTACGTCATAGAAGGTAGCGTGGCCACCAGTTACTCGGCGGTCATCGAGGCCATGGGCACCGGAAAGGCCCATATGGGCACGCTAGCCACTTTCGCCTACCTGCTGGCCCATGAGAAGTATGGCGTCGATGTAGCCCTGGTGAGTGTCCGCTATGGGAGCCCCTTCTACAAGGGACAGATCATCGTGGGGGCCGATACAGGCATCACCAAATTAGAGGACCTAAAAGGGAAGACGATGTGCTGGGTGGATGCCGCCTCCACTTCAGGTTACATCATCCCCAGGGTCATGCTCAAGGCAGCGGGGGTGGACTCGGAGACCGACCTGGCCCAGCAGATAGAGGCCGGCTCCCACCCTAATGTCGTCCTGGCGGTCTATAGTGGAGACTGCGATGCCGGGGCCACCTACGTGGATGCCCGGGGCACCATCGAGGATGAGCACCCCGATGTCAACGAGAGGGTGCTGGTCATCGCTGAATCGGACGAGATCCCCAACGATGGACTCCAGTTCATCAAGGAGTTCCCTGCCGACATGAGGGAGAAGATCGTCAAGGCCTTCCTGGAGATCATGGCCTCCGAAGAGGGCGCCGAAGCCATGGGGGCGGCCTATGGCTGGCAGGAGGTGGTGGAGAAGGACGATTCCTTCTACGACTCCTTCCGGGAGACCCTTGAGGCCGCTGGCGTTAGCGTCGAGGAACTGGCCAAGTAGGGAAACGAGACTTTGCCTACGGGTAGAGAAGGCGAATCTCGTTTTCCCCCTTCTCTGCCTATGTAGGGGGAGGATATCGTGTTACAGGTAGAGCATCTGACTAAGGTTTATGAGGATGGCACCGTGGCCTTGGAGGATGTTAGTTTCGAGGTGCCGGACGGCGAGTTCTTGGTTATCTTGGGCCTCAGTGGGGCAGGAAAATCGACCCTCCTCAGGTGCATCAACCGTCTCATCGAGCCTACCCAGGGGAGGATCATCTGGGACGGGACGGATATCACCGCCGCTTCAGGGGAGGAGTTGCGCAAGATCCGGCGCCACATCGGCTTCATCTTCCAAGAGTTCAACCTGGTCGAACGCTCTTCGGTCCTGACCAATGTCCTCTCGGGAAGGCTGGGCTATGTCAACCCCTGGTGGAGCCTGGCTCACCGCTTCCCTAACGCCGAGATCGAGAGGGCCAAGCGGAACCTGGAGCGAGTGGGCATCGCCGATCTAGCCTCTAAGCGAGCCGATGACTTGAGCGGCGGGCAGCGGCAACGGGTGGGCATCGCCCGGGCCCTGATGCAGGAGCCCAGGCTCATGCTGGCCGACGAGCCGGTGGCCAGCCTCGACCCGGTCTTGGCCCACTCTATCTTAAGGTACCTAGAGCAACTTAACAAAGAGGATGGGATAACCGTCATCTGCAGCCTCCACTTCCTGGATCTAGTCCGCCGCTACGGTACAAATGTGGTGGGGCTGAAGGACGGCCGGGTGGTCTTCCAAGGCCGTCCGGAGGAGATCACTGACCTGCGTTTTAAAGAGATCTACGGCCAGGAGGCTGAGCGGGTCACGGTTACGTAGGGGGCACCATCGAAGGCAAGAAATCACCCATTTTCAGTTCACTTCTATCCTTGATCATCCCTGGACTGGGGCAGACATATCTGGGGGCCCGTCAACGAGGAGCAGCCTTCTTGGTGGCCTTGATAGTCTCCGCGCTTCTAGTCCGATGGCAAGGGAGCGACTTCCTCTACGGAGGTATTGGCCTGGCCTGGTTGTGGGGCATCTGGGATGCCTATAACTTGGCCCGGGGGAGGCAGATGTCTCTTGTGCCACCTTTTCTCATCATAGGAGTCATTATATACATCATTGGCTGGCAAGTCACCAAGATAAACCTTGTTGGCTTGGTGACCGATGTGGCGGACATAAAGCCTTTGGTGAGCGACCTCCTGCAACCCGCTCTCCTCGAGCGGGATATCGAGACCCAGAAAGCGGAGGTCATCTTCGAGTCGCCCTGTTCCGACGCGCCTCCCCCCAAAGGCACCCCCTTGAAGGATAAGCCCTATCTCATCATCCTGGATAAGTCTTGTGGAGAGGTCGGGGAGACCTTCACCATCGAGGGAGGTAACTTCTGGCCCTCCTCTAAGGGCCAGATATGGTGGGTAAACATGGCCGGGGAGATGCAGCGCCGGATTCGGCAGGAGGGCGAATACCTTACCTTCCAGACCGACGACGGAGGGAGGGTCCCGCCCCTCACCGTCGTTGTGCCCGAGCCATGGGGTGAAGCAGTGGCCGTAGGGGTGGGGCCCCAACTGAATCGTCTCCAGGCGCGGCTCCAGCGTGAAGTGGGAACCCTCCACCCCAGCGAGACCTTTTTCCTGGTAGCGGAAAAGATGGTGGAGACCGTCTTCTTGGCACTTATGGCCACCACCATGGCCATAATCTTCGCCATCCCGGCCAGTTTCCTGGCGGCGCGCAACCTGATGGGTGGTAACCCGCTCACCATGGGGGTCTACTACCTGACCCGCACTATCTTCAATATCCTCCGCTCCATAGAGCCCCTTATCATGGCTATAGTCTTCGTGGTCTGGGTGGGGTTGGGGCCCTTCGCTGGTGTCCTCGCCTTGGCTGTCCATTCCGTCGCCGCCCTGGCCAAACTCTACTCCGAGTCTGTGGAATCGATCGACCCCGGCCCTATCGAGGCCATCACGGCCACGGGTGCCAACCGTCTCCAGACCATCGTCTACGCTGTCATCCCCCAGATCATACCTCCCTATGTCGGTTTTACCGTCTACCGCTGGGATATTAACGTCCGCATGTCCACCATCATCGGCTTCGTCGGTGGCGGAGGGATCGGCTTCCTCTTACAACAATGGATTCGCCTCTTGATGTATGAGGAGGCAGGAGCCGCTGTCTGGGCGATCGCCATTGTGGTATGGGCGATGGATTACGCAAGCGCCATCGTGAGGGAGAAGATCGTATAGAGAAGTGGGGGCATCGCCGGGCGAGGCCCTCTTTTTTACCGCACTTTTTTCGAGCGGAAGGTAGGCAAGAGATGGGCGAGTTGGCACGAGTGGTGGTCATTGGAGCGGCCAGCATCGATACCAAAGGCCGGGCCAGGGGGGAGTTGATCCCCGCCACTTCTAACCCCGGCCAGATCCGAGTCAGTGCCGGAGGCGTGGGTCGAAATATTGCCGAGAACCTGGGCCGCTTGGGGGTTCCTACCCTCCTCCTCTCCGCCGTGGGCGACGATGAGGCCGGGAGGCATATCCTGGAGGTGACTGCAGCCGGTGGCGTGGATGTAAGCCAAGTGATAGTCTCTCACTCCCGCTCCGCGGCCTACCTGGCCGTCCTGGATGAGAAGGGGGCCATGAGGCTCTCCATCGATGATATGGCCATCATGGAAGAGGTCACCCCTCGCTATATCTACGACCGCCGGCGCTTCATCAGGGGGGCGAAGATGGTGGTGATCGATGCCAACCTGAGCCCGGCGGCGATAGTCTCCGCCCTCCGGCTAGCCACCAAGGCCGGGGTCCCTGTCTGCGCGGACCCGGTATCGGTAGCCTTGGCTCCCCGCTTGAAAGATCACCTCTCTTGCCTCTCTATCGTCACCCCCAACGCACAAGAAGCCCAAGTCCTCTCCGAGACACCCGTTCGCGATCGCTTCCAAGCGATCGCCGCGGCTCAGAAATTAGTCTCCTTGGGGGTGGAGGTGGCCATCATCACTCTGGCTGAAGAGGGGCTCTGTTATGTCACCTCCCAGGAGATGGGCCATGTCCCGGCTATGGAGTGCGAGGTGGTGGATGCTACCGGGGCTGGCGATGCCCTCACCGCTGGGGTGGTCTACGGCCTGGTAAACGACTTCCCAATCTCCGAGGCCGTCCGCCTAGGGGTCTCAGCCGCCACTTTAACTCTAACCTGCGTCGATACCGTCTGCCCAGATCTCAGCCTAGAGCGGCTCTACGATCGTTTGGTTATCTAAGGTTTCGCCTTCAAATGCTTAGCGAGGAAGCGAAAGCCAAATTAAAACCCCTTGTAGCCCTGGAGTCGGCCCTCATCTCCCATGGCTTGCCCCATCCCGAGAGCGTAGAGACAACACAGGCCATGGAGGAGATCGTCAGGGAGGAGGGAGCCATCCTTGTCACCATAGGGATCATCGGGGGTGAGCCGAAGATCGGCCTATCCCTAGAGGAGTTACAACGTTTGGCAGAAGGGCAAAGTGTGCACAAGGTGAGCCTTCAAGACCTCCCCGCCGCCGTAGCCCTCGGGTGGGATGGGGGGACGACGGTATCTAGTACCCTCTATCTAGCCCATAAGGCGGGGATAAGAGTGCTGGCCACAGGAGGGATCGGAGGGGTCCATCGAGGCCAAGGGGACATCTCCGCCGACCTTTGCGCCCTGGCTAGGATCCCCCTGGTCGTGGTCTCCTCAGGGGCGAAGGCGATCCTCGACCTTCCCGCCACCCTAGAATGGCTGGAAAGCGCTGGGGTTCCCGTTATCGGTTATGCTACCGATGAATTTCCAGCCTTCTACTCTCGAAGTAGCGGCTTGCCTCTAGAGCAAAGGGTGGATACCCCCCAAGAGGTAGCGGGGATAGCCCGGGCGCGGGATGAGTTAGGGCTATCGACTGCCATACTGGTAACTGTCCCTGTGCCGGAGGAAGACGGGGTGTCCACTTCTCTGGTGGAGGAGGCGTTAGCCAAGGCGTTGGAGATGGCAAAGGAACAGGGCGTAAGGGGAGGAGCGTTGACCCCCTTTCTCCTGGGGCAACTGAACGAACTGACGCAAGGCGTAACATTGAGGGCCAATATCGCTCTTCTTAAGAATAACGCCCGTGTGGCTGCTGCTGTCGCCCGGGCATTAGCCAAGTAAGGGGGTTATCGACTAAAACGAGGGGCGCTCAACGATACCACCTCTTTAATTATGGGGCTACGCCTTTTTGGTGAAGACTATCCCCGTCTCATCGGCGTCCACCAGCGCCACGTCTCCCTCTTTTAATTCTCCCTTGAGGATCCGCTTGGAGAGGGGGCTCTCCACCTCCTGCTGAAGGAGCCGCTTTAAGGGCCGGGCACCGAAAGAGGGGTTATAACCCTTCTCCGCCAGAAGATCTCGGGCTTTGTCGCTCAACTCTATGGCGATCCCTCGTTCGAGGAGACGCATCTTTATATCCTTCATCTGGATGTCGACGATGGCTTTGATATGCTCGGGTTTGAGGGTATGGAAGATGATCACCTCATCGACCCGATTCAGGAATTCAGGTCGGAAGGTCTTCTTCAATTGCTCTCGCATCTGGGCCTGCATCTCAGAGTCCGCATCCCCCTCCTCACCCGTCCGGAAGCCCAAAGTGCCCCCCCGCTGGGCGTATTGGGTCCCGATGTTGGAGGTCATGATTAAGACCGTGTTCCTAAAATCCACCGTTCGCCCCTGGCCGTCGGTGAGCCGGCCCTCGTCGAGGATCTGAAGGAGGGTGTTCCATACATCGGCGTGGGCCTTCTCGATCTCGTCGAAGAGGACCACCTGGTAGGGCCGCCGGCGCACCGCCTCGGTGAGTTGGCCCCCTTCACCGTACCCCACATAACCCGGTGGGGCTCCGATGAGGCGGGAGACGGTGTGCCTTTCCTGATACTCGCTCATATCCACCCTCACTAGGGCCTCCTCATCGTCGAAGAGGAACTCGGCCAGCGCTTTGGCCAACTCCGTCTTCCCTACCCCCGTGGGCCCCAGGAAGATAAAGGAGCCGATGGGGCGTCGGGGGTCTTTCAGCCCGGAGCGGCCCCGACGTATGGCGTCGGCCACGGCGGAGACCGCCTCCTCCTGCCCTACGATCCGCTGGTGAATCCTCTCCTCCATGGAGAGGAGTTTCTCCGCCTCCGCCTCCATCATGCGGCTCACCGGTATCCCGGTCCAGGCGGCTACGATCTGGGCCACATCCTCCTCGTCAACCACCTCATCTATCCCCTTCTCCCTGCGCCACGAGCCCAGCCCCCCCTGGTATTCTCTCTCCAGTTGCAACCGCTCGCTCTTAAACCTCGCCGCCTGCTCGTAATCTCTCTTCTGCCAGGCCTCTTCCTCTTGAGTTTGGAGCGCTTGGAGGCGGCTCTTCTTCTCTTTCAGTTCTTCCGGCAACCCGAACATGTCGATACGCAATTTGGCTGCCGCCTCATCGATGAGATCCACCGCCTTGTCGGGGAGGTACCGTTCAGTCACATACCGGTGGGAGAGTCTAGCCGCCGCCTCCAGCGCCTCATCGGTGATGGTCACCCCATGGTGCTTCTGATACCGGGCCCTCAGGCCCCGGAGCATCTCGATGGTCTCCTCCACCGAGGGCTCCTCCACATAGATGGGGGCGAATCGGCGCTCTAAGGCTCCATCTTTCTCTATGTGGTTGCGGTACTCATCGAGGGTGGTGGCTCCGATGCACTGCAACTCCCCCCGAGCCAGGGCGGGCTTCATCATGTTCGAGGCGTCTATGGCTCCCTGAGCCGCACCCGCCCCCACAACGTTATGTAACTCATCGATGAAGAGGATTATCTCTCCATGAGATCGCTGCACCTCCTGGAGGGCGGCCTTGAGCCTCTCCTCGAACTCGCCCCGGAAGCGGGAGCCAGCCACCATGCCCCCTAAATCTAACTCCACAATCCTTCTGCCCACAAGGTTTTCCGGAACGTCGCCAGTGGCGATCCTCTGGGCTAACCCCTCCACGATGGCTGTCTTCCCCACCCCTGCCTCGCCCATGAGGACGGGGTTGTTTTTGGTGCGGCGGGCCAAGACGCGCATAAGGCGAAGGATCTCCGCCTCTCGACCGATCACCGGATCGAGTCGCCCCTCCCGGGCTAGTTGAGTTAAATCTCGGCCATACCTTTCCAATATCCGATATTTGGTCTCCGCTTGAGGATCTGTCACCTTCTGTCCCCCCCTTATCTCTTCGATAGCCTTATAGGCCTTATCTTTGGTCACGCCGGCATCTTGGAGGATGGCACTAGCAGCCCCACCCCCTTCGCCGATTATGGCCAGAAAGATATGCTCTGTGGAGACATAGTCGTCCCCCAGACGCTTCGACTCCTCTATAGCCACGTCTATGATCCGCTTCACCCTAGGGGTCACATAGATCTGGGCCTGGGGGCCCAAGGGGCTAAACTGGGTAGGAGGGCTGGTGGACAGGAGATCATCCAGCCGCCCCCTTATCATCTCCCCATCTGCCCCCAACTTGTCAAGAACTTGGGGGATAACGCCCCCTGGCTGCTCGATCAGGGCCAGAAGCAGATGCTCCACATCCAGTTGGCTATGCTTATACCGCTGGAGGATCTCTTGGGATTGGGCAATAGCCTCTTGGGCCCTTTGGGTGAAACGATCGAAGGGCATCATGGACTCACCTCTCTTCACACCTTAAGGTAGGAGGCCACCAGATGAACTTTAAGCCGGCGAAAGGGTGGCCAATCGGTTAGCCTCTCCAAAAGCACGCCTAACTTAAAGAAAGCGTCGTTAAAGGCGATATACGACGGGTCTCCTACATAGTAGAACTCTTCGTTTCTTAGCCCCACACGGTGTAGTTTCGCCTCTAGTCGCCCTTTAGAATTGGCTCGGTAGAAAGCGGGGAAGATATCCTTAGATCGACGCCCATATATGGCACGCACCAGCCAGTGACGGAGAGGGGCAGGGATGAGGCGGTTAATTAAGGCCACGTAACTCCAGGCGTTGGGGGTCAAAAGCAAGAGATATCCCCTCTTATTCAGAACCCGGGCCATTTCACGAAAGACGGCGTCCGGCTCTTCCAGATGTTCAACCACCCAGCTGCAGAGGACGACATCGAAGAGATCTCCCGGGAAGGGCATAGTAGCCAGGCCCCCCACCACCAGTTCTTTGAGAGAGCGATGCTCTCGCAGGGAGGTCAAATCGGTGTCCAGCCCCACCGCCTGTCTTACTTTCTCGGCGTAGAGCTCGATCACCCCTCCACAACCGCAGCCGGCATCTAGCACCCGGGCTTGGGGGGTGAGATGGCTCTTCACCAAAGCCTCATAGATAGAGCCGCTATCTTTGTATCCAGGGTTCATACCTTGGTAGATGGTCCGGTACCTATTCTGCTTCTCTAGAGGTATCACCTCTATACCCTCTCCGATGTCGTTTGCGCCGCCTTTTCACCCACTCCCTCCCAGTCAACGTTCACCTTGTCCCCCTCGCTGAACCGGCCCTCGGAGAAGGGCCAAAAGCAAATGGCTCGGTTCTATCTGGCAATGGTTTTCCCCTTGGGCCCTCTCTTGGTGAACTTACTAAACGCATCTTCAAGCCTCTAATTCGCGCAATCTAGAGCGCAGTCGCTCCATCTCCTTCTCGAACTCAGCCTCCATCCGTTCCATCTCCGCCCTCATCCTCTCCATCTGATGGGCCATGTTCAGGATCACCTCTACCCCGGCCAGGTTGACCCCCAGTTCATCTGTTAGGCGGGCGATGCGACGCAACATCTCGATATCCCGAGGCGAATAGAGGCGACGGTTCCCTTCAGAACGGGTGGGTTGCACCAGCCCCAAACGCTCGTAATAGCGCAAGGTCTGGGGGTGCAAGGCGACCATCCTAGCGGCCACACTGATTATGTAACAAGGCTCATCATCCTTTGGTAGGTGTTGGACCATTTAACTCACCTCTCTTTACGCAATCTCCTGAGTTCTTCAAATAGTTCCCGCTCCTTTGTGGTCAACTTCTCAGGCAGCCTCACCTTCACTTTGGCGTAGAGATCGCCTCGCTTTTGGGGATCCTTCAGATTAGGCATCCCCTGTCCCTGGAGGCGGAAGGTCTTGTCGCTTTGGGTCTCTGGGGGGATCTTCAACATGATATCGCCCTTCAGGGTAGGCACCCTCACCTCCCCTCCCAAAAGGGCGCTATAGAGATCCAAGGGGACCTCGACATGGAGATCATCACCCTCTCGTCTAAAGCGGGGGTGGGGAGCCACCTTGATCCTCAGAAATAGATCCCCCTTGGCCCCACCGTAGCCATCGCTGCCTTCCCCAGCCATCCGTATTCGGGAGCCGGCCCCCACGCCTGGCGGGATCTTCACCTCCAAACGGCGGCCATCCTTGGAGAGGATCCTGGCAGTGCCTCGGAACGCTTCCTCTAGCGTTATCTCCACCTCTTGTTCGTAATCCTGGCCTCGACGGGGTGTGGTGCGCCAGGAAGACTTTGGCACCCCTCCGAAGATAGCCTGGAAGAAGTCAGAGAAGCCACCCAGATCACGCAGGATCTCATCTAAGTCGCCATAGTGCACATGGACCTGCCCTGGCTGCCCCGCGAACCAGCGTCCCCAGTCGAAGCCCGAGGGGTCTCCTCCCATCCTCTGCCACTGGCGCCAACTGGTGCCCAATTGATCGTACTTCTGGCGCTTTTCAGGATCGGAGAGGACCTCGTAGGCCTCGTTTATCTCCTTGAACCTCTCCTGGGCTGAGCGGTCTCCCGGGTTGACATCAGGGTGGTACTGCCGGGCCAGCCGACGATAGACCTTCCTTATCTCCTTCTGGTCCGCGTTCCTGTTGACCCCCAGGATCTTGTAGTAATCTTTGTACTCCATATCGATTGACGACCACTTAAATTATATCACCTCAGTTCCTTTTTGTCAACTATCCTTCCAATTCATTATAAAGAGACTTGACAGAGGAGACTAAATACGCTATAATAAATGTTGAGAGAATATCCGGAAAGGAGGTGTAGCCATGAGCATCACCCGTTGGGAACCCTTTAGGGAGTTGATCTCCTTGCGAGAGGCCATGGATCGGCTCCTCGAGGAGAGTTGGGTACGGCCCCGCGCTGGATGGCTCTTCCCCTCCGAGGAGACCTTGGCTATCGATATGTATGAGACGGCCGATAGCGTGGTGGTGAGGACCGCGGTCCCTGGCGTCAAGCCGGAGGATATCGACATCACCATCACCGCCAATACCCTCACCATCGCCGGCGAGGCCAAGGCTGAGGAGAAGGTGGAGGAGGGGAACTATATCCGTCGTGAGCGGCGGTATGGCCGTTTCTCCCGCTCTGTAACCTTGCCTAGTGGCGTGCAAGGGGAGAAGGCCGAAGCCACCTTCGAGCACGGACTCCTCACCCTTACCATCCCCAAGGCCGAGGAAGCAAAGCCTAAGGTCATCAAGGTGAAGAGTAAGTGAGCCATAGAGTTATGGAGAGGGGACGGGGCGATCGCCCCGTCCCCTCTACTTTTACTCCAAGGTTTGCATAACTTGCTCTGTCGCCTCTTTTGGGGTAGCGTTGCCGCTCAGAACATCTACCACCGCCTGCTGAAGGGCGGTGGCTATCTCCTCCCTAGAGGGGCGGAGATAGGCCGCCCCTATTTGACGCTGCACGAAGAGCCGGTAGGCGGTATCCTCTATCGCCAGGCGGAGAGCCGACCGGGTGGCGGGGAGGTGACCACTGGCCTGGGCCCAAGCCGCCAGGCTCTCCGGGGTCAAGAACCATTTTACGAACTCCGCTGCTGCTTCCTGACGGCGAGGATCGGTAGTTAAGAGAACGAAGGCCCAAGGCCGGGCCATGGTGGCCTGGATTCCGTTCTTGGTAGGGAGGGGAGCGTAGGTTAACTCTGCTTCCTCCCTTAGGAGGTTTTGGGAACTGACATTCGCCATGGCTACTGTGCCCTCCTTGAAGAGAGCCCAGGAGTCATCGAGGCTCTCCAGGTCCAAGATGGAAGGGGAGATATACCCTGCCTCATATCCGTCCCTGTAAAATTCCAGCACCTGGGTTAGAACCGCCTCATCTAAATCCGGGTTCCCCTCCTCATCTACCAGGGAAGCGTCCAAAGCCAGATACTGGATGAGGAAGGAATCGTTGACCCCTCCCTCCTCACCCCCGGCAGGAAAGGAATAGGTGGTCTCCTGGCTCCGCAACTCATCCCAGGTGCGGGGTGGACTATCTATGAGGGAGGAGTTATAGACCAAATGTTCTATATCGAGTTGAAAGGGAAAGGCTACGAGCTGGCCCTCCTTGCTGCCCGCCTCGCGGATGCGGGGGAGGAGATCGTCGGCAACTTCCTGGGGGATGAGCCCATCCCAGGGCTGGAGGATCTCCTTCCCCAGCAAAGAGTCTACTTGGGAGAGGTCGATGGTCACCAGGTCAGGGAGGGTCTGGGGGGCCACGGCGCTGGCCGTGAGGAGGAAATCCAGGATGCCCCCTTTCCCATAAGGTCGCTTGGGCACGAACTGGACGGCTATATCGGGATTTGCCTCCTGGAAGCCTTGATATACCCCCTCCATCACCACCCCAGTAGGGGTATCAGGCGAGGGGATGAAGGCTTCCGTAGTCCAGAGGGTGAGGGTGATAGCCGAGGGAGGGGTATAGGGGGAGGGCGAAGGCGTAGGGGTCTGGGCGGCCGTGGGGGAAGGCGGGGGAGTGACTTCAGGCGTAGGGCTTTCACCAGCGACACACCCCAAAAGCGCCACAAGGATAAGGGAAGCCAAAAGGGTGAAACAGGCCCCGCAAGCAGAGAACTTAGACATATAGGCTCCTTCCATCGAGAAGAAGACTAAACCCATTATAGCACAATAGGTCGCTCTTTGCTTCAACCGGGGTATAATTAAGAAGATGATGGAACTCTTAGAGGAAGGGGCCCGTTTATGGGGGCTTGGCCTCAGTCCTAAAGCGCTGGCCGCCTTCCAGATCTACTATGAGGAACTGATCGCCTGGAACGAGCGGGCCAATCTCACCGCCATCACCGACTACCGCGAGGTGCAGATCAAGCATTTCTTAGACTCTCTCTCTTGCTTACTTGTCTTGAGAAGGTTGCCCATAGAGAGGTGGCGAAGCCTCGATGTCGGGGCCGGGGCCGGCTTCCCCGGCCTCCCCCTGAAGATAGCCCGGCCCCAGATGGAATTTACCCTTCTTGAGGCTAAGAAGAGGAGGGTCCAGTTCTTGCAATACCTCCTGGGAAGGTTACGGTTATCGGGGATCGAAGTCGTTAGGGGGCGGGCTGAGGAACTGGGCCAAAAGCCCGGACACCGGGAGGGGTACGATCTCGTATTGGCCCGGGCCGTAGCCACCCTGCCTGTGCTTTTAGAGTACGCCCTGCCCCTTTGCCGGATGGGGGGGATGGTTATAGCCCAGAAGGGGCCAGATATAAAAGAGGAATTAGAGGCCTCGCAACTGGCTCTCAAAATCCTAGGAGGGCGCTTGCGAGAGGTGAGAGATTTAGAGTTGCCCCACTCTATGGGCCAGCGGAACCTGGTAGTGGTGGAGAAGGTGGCTCCTACCCCGGAGAAATACCCCCGCCGGCCAGGGGTGCCAGCCAAGCGGCCATTGATGTAGGGCTTCTAGAATAAAGAAGCAGGGCAGGTATAGGAAACCTGCCCTGCTGTCTTGTCACCTAAGTAACGTGAAGGCTGTCGCTTAGATCCTATCTGTAACCTATCTGAAGTCTTCTGAGTAAACCATCAACTCCATCTTGTAAATCCCTTCTACGGGAAATTCAGGCAAAACTTTAGCGAAGAGTTGGCGTATAGACTCAGCATCTTTCCCATCCCATTCACAGTATAATTTGCCTTCCTCGCGTGCATACCAACTTCTGACCCAATAAGCATCAACTGTGGAATTCGCCTTGACGGCCTTACCAATAGGTGTAGCGGCCTCCAAGGTTAGTTCCTTACCTACTGGGTGAACAGCCAAAAACTTAGCCATTTTTTCGCCTCCCTTGTTTTAAGTCTTTCAGGCTGCTGAAATACCACCCGCCAACTTCTGCGCTGCCAGCAAGCGACGAAGCTGGCTTCTGTTCAGCATAGGCATCACCCCCTTATCCAACTCATCGCCACCAAGTAGTATGCTTCTACAAAGACAATGAGGCACTAGCCGATAGACAATCAATTGTGACTATTCGGGTGCCTCATAGTGATCCTCTCCTATGCTGCTACTACATGACCTGATAGGGTGCGTATACTCGGCGTGCTAGGTGGCTCCTCCGTGTAGCATGGTGTCCACAGTGTAGGCTTGCAAACATTATAGCAGATTCAAAAGCCCATGTCAATAATGCGCCCCAGGTGAGCCTAGAGCGCGGGGAGGGGCTGCACCCTCCCTTCCGTGATGCGGAAGAGGGTGGCTCGGGCCAAGAATTCAGGTGGAAAGGGAGCCAGTTCCGTGGCCGTGATGATCACCTGCTCCTCGCCAATGGAGGCCAAGAGGTACTTTCGCCGGGCCGGATCGAGTTCCGACATCACGTCATCCAAGAGGAGGATGGGCTCCTCCCCGGTCTCGGCGCGTACCAGTTCCATCTGCGCCAGTTTCAAAGATAGGGCGCAGGTACGCTGCTGCCCCCGAGAGCCGTAGATGGTGAGATCCATCCCCCCAATGAAGAGGCGGAGGTCGTCCCGATGGGGGCCTACAAGAGTGATGCCCCTCTCTATCTCCTCCCTGCGCCTCTCCCTTAACCGCTGGTGGAAGAGGTTGGCGATCTCCTCTGGTGGTAGTTGAGGTTGGAGTATCTGAGACGCTGGATGGTGGAGCATATCTAAGGGCAGTTGATAGGGGCTTCTAGCCTTCTCTTCTAAAGGGAGGCTGGATTTATAAAAGAGGCGCAAGCCCTCCTCCCCTCCTGTCAAATGGAGATGGATCTCCTGGGCCAGGCCGTTTAAGGCGCTCACTGCTCGCAAGCGAGCGGCTATGATCTGTGACCCTCTCTCCACGAGCCGCTCGTCCCAAAACTCCAACTGGCCCCAATCGACCCTTTCTCGTAGGCGGCGGAGGAGATGGTTCCTTTGTAGGAGGAGCCGTTCATACTCCAGTAGAGCCTGGGGGTAGGCTCTATCGACCTGGGAGATGAGAGCATTGAGATAACGGCGGCGGGGGCTGGGGGAGCCGGCTATCAGGTCCACATCCTGAGGGAGGAAGATCACCACCTTTAGCAGCCCCAAAAGGTCGGCTACCCGCCGCTTCACGCCGTTTATCTTGATCTCTTTGCGCATCTCCCCCTGGGGCGAAGGAAGAAGGACCATCTCCAACCTTCTGAGAGGGCCCTCATCTATATCCGCTGAAAGACGGGCAAAGGGGGGATCCTCTTCCCAGGCAAGCCAGTTGATCAGTTGGCGGTCAGCCTCCGCCTGGGGAGAAGTGGCCGCGGTGAGGTAGTAGATCGCCTCCAAGAGGTTGGTCTTCCCCTGGGCGTTGCCCCCTTGCAAAAGAGTAACGCGAGGGGGAAGATCCAACTCCAGGCGGAGGTAGTTACGGAAATTGGTGAGAGAGAGGTGTTTCAAACGCATTCTAAGGCGATTATATCATCCCCAGGGGTAGAGGAAAAGGGAAAGGAACCACCCCGGTGGTGGTCCCTTTGCCGGTTCAAATGTAGTCGGTTGCGCTATAAGGTGAGGGGGCAGCGGTTAACGGCTGATATGCATGGGCATTATCACGTGGATGAAATCTTCGTCGCCCAGGGGCCTGAAGACGCCGGGGCTGGAGGGGGTGGTGGTCTCTAAAGCCACTTGAGGCGACTCTATGACGTTCAAGATATCGATGAGGTAGCGACCGTTAAAGGCTATCTCCATCCCTTGTCCCTCGATGGTGGCGTCGATCTGGCCCACGTTATCGCCCACCTCAGCGGCGGTGGCGGCCAAGGTGAGGCTCCCTGGCTCCCCATTACCGGGCGTCATCTGGAGGCGGACGATGTTAGCCGCATCTCTGGCAAAAAGAAGAGCGATCTTGGCCGCCCTCAGGAACTCCTTACTATCTACCACCGTTCGGGTGTTGTAACCGGTGGGGATGATCTGTTTGTAATCGGGGAAGTTCCCCTCGATCAGTTGGGAGACGAGTTCTATCGGCCCTCCCAGAGCCCCTCCCGCCAAGTGGAAGAGCACCTGATTCCTGGCGGAAGGGATGATCATCTCCATCGGCTCTTCCTCCTCGGCGGCCACTCGACCCAGTTCCTGAAGGGCCCGGCTGGGGATGATCACCTTCATCGGCTCAGGAAGCGGTTCGCTCAAAGGGGCAGAGCGGACGGAGAGGCGGAAGCCATCGGCTGCGGCCAGCGTAAGTTTTGTCTCCTGGAAGTGGGCCAAGACCCCAGTGAGGATAGGGCGGCTCTCATCGCTGGCCGCGGCGAAGGTCACCTGCCCGATCATCTGGCGTAGCGCTTCGGGTTTAAGGGTTATCTTCCTATCCTGGATGGCGGTGGGGATGAGGGGGAACTCCTGGGCATCTATGACCTTTATATTGGCCTCGGTGCGGGCGCATTTGAGGTTGAGCGTCTGGGTACGAGTTACGAGTTCCAAATCGATCTGTTCGGGGGGAAGGGAGTTGACGAAATCTGCTAGGAGCCGAGCGGGGACGGTAGTAGCTCCCTCCTCCCTTATCTTGGCCCCGATCCAGCAGGTTATGCTTGTGGAGAGGTCAGTGGCCGAGAGTTTCAACTGGGATTGATCGGTGGCCAAGAGGATGTTATGAAGTACGGGGAGGACACTCCTCAGGCTCACCGCCCGCCCGACGATAGCCAAGCCCCTAGAGAGGTTCTCTTGCAAGCAGGAGAGTTTCACCTTCAGACCTCCTTTCCCTCCGGGATCGGGTAAGAATCGCAAACAGTATACAACATATCGGAGCGGAGTTCAAGAGGGGATGCACTCCGGCTCTCGGAAATCGTATACCCCCTCTTGGGGCCTCCACTCTTGGCCGCACCCTGCACAGGTGAGGGCCCTCTCCTTCTCCTGCAAAGGGGCATGACAATAAAGACAACGGAATAACGCCTTTTGGGCTTCTCCTTCCTCCTTCGTGGCCCGGGCGGAGAGGAAGATGCTAGGGCTCAGTTTAAGGCCGGCGGTGGGCTTTTGCAAGAGGCCGTCTAGGTAGGCCAATAGCCTGGGGGCGAAGAGCCACTTCAAGAGGGGAAGGCGAAAGTGGGAGACGGCCAGTTCCCCCTCTAGGGCGAATCCGGCCTCGCGGAGGGAGGCGGAGATATAAATGGGGTGGAAGTTGAAATGCATATCCAGATACTCAAACGGTTCTTGGGAAAAGGGCCGTTTGTCGGAGCGCCTCAGAAGGTAACGGAAGATCTCCTTGAGGTTACGCTTGTTGGCGTACTCTAGGATGTAGATTCCCTTCGGCTTGAGGATGCGATGGATCTCGGCTAGGGCGGCGGGGATATCGGCTATATGATGGAGGAGCCGCACGGTGACCGCGGTATCGAAGGCCGAGGAGGCGAGGGGTAGGCGGTAGATATCGGCGGCCAGGTAGATAAAGTTGCCCTCCCCCAATCTCTTTTGGGCTTGAAGGAGTTGGGACCTGGCGAAATCGAGGAGGATCACCCTCTTGTAACCCTGGTAGAGGTCGGCCAAACGCCCGAAACCAGCCCCCAACTCGACCAGGGCCTCCCCCTCTGGGGGGAGAAGCCTTCGCAGGGCGATCCGCTCCGCTCTGTCCTCGTACTCCCGGCCAGGCCAAAAGGACTTATAGTCGCACCCCTCGTAATCGCAGACCCTATGTTTCACGTGAAACGCCCCTTCAGGAAGAACCCTCTACCAGAAGGTCGTAGAGCCCTTGCAACTCTTCCTCGGAGTAGAAGTGGATGACCAACCTCCCCCCTTTCTTGCTCCGAGCGAGGGTCACCTTAGTGCCCAAGGCTTGCCTGAACGCCTCCTCTAGGGCAAGATCCTCCGGGGGTTTGCTCGCCGGTTGGGGAACTCCCTCTGCCAGTCGGCGGACCAGTTCCTCCGTCTGACGGACATTGAGATCCCTCTTGAGGATCGCTTCCAAGGCCCTCTTTTGCTCTTCGCTTTCCAGGCGGAGGAGGGCTCTCGCGTGCCCCTCGCTTATCAGGTCGGAGAGGAGGGCTCCCTTTGCTGCCTCTGAAAGCCTAAGGAGGCGCAAGGTATTGGCCACCGTGCTTCGATCCTTCCCCACCCTTCTGGCCACCTCCTCTTGGGTCAGGCCGAAATCATCTATCAGTTCCTGATAGGCCGAAGCGGCCTCCAGGGGGTTTAGGTCCTCCCTTTGCAGGTTCTCCACCAGGGCCAAGGCCAGTCTATCTGGGGGTTCCACCTCCCGGATTATGGCCGGCACCGTGGCTAGTCCGGCCATCTGGGCGGCCCGCCAACGCCTCTCCCCAGCGATGATCTGGAACCCCCCCTCGGTTCGGGTGACGATGATGGGCTGCACTACGCCGTTCTCCCGGATGGAGTCAGCCAGCCCCTCCAACGCCTTTAAGCCCACCCGAGGTTGGCTAGGGTTAGGCTCTATCTTCTCCACCTCTATCTCCATTGCCCCAGAGGAAGGAGGGGTCGGGATGAGGGCCTCTAGCCCCTTTCCCAGCCCACGTCTCCTTGGGGATCCCGTAGGGGTTTCGGCCATGATACCTCCCTTCTAGGTAAGGGGCTCTTTTTTGATACTCACCACTTTGGTCTCCCGTTCAGAGACCCGCTCTAGGATCTCCCTAGTGAGGGCCTCGTAGGCCAGAGCCCCCGCAGAGCGGGGAGCGTAGATAAAGATCGGTTCCCCGTAACTGGGGGCCTCGCCGAGGCGGACGCTGCGGGGGATGATGGTCCTAAAGATCTTGTCGGGGAAGTGTCTCCTTACCTCCTCCACTACTTGGCGGGCGAGGTTGGTGCGGGCGTCGTACATGGTCATCGCCAGGCCGAAGAGGTGGAGCTCGGGGTTCAGGGCCCGCCGGACTAGGTCGATGGTGTGGAGGAGATGGATGAGGCCTTCCAGGGAGAGGTATTCACATTGCACAGGGATGATCACATCTCGGGCGGCGGCGAGGGCGTTGACGGTGAGGAGCCCTAGGCTGGGAGGGGGGTCGATGATGATATAGTCGTACCGCCCCTCCAGGGGCCGAAGAGCCAGGCGTAGGAGCCGCTCCCGCCCGGGGAGGCGGGTCAGTTCCACCCGGGCGCCGGCTAGGGAAGGTGCGGAGGGGACTAGATCCAGGTGGAGCCACTTGGTAGGGAGGATGATTCGAGCCAGGGGCAGCCCTCTTATGAGGCTATCATAGATGGAGAAGGGTAGGTGGTCCTTATTTATCCCTAGGCTGCTTGTAGCGTTGGCCTGGGGGTCGATATCTACTAGGAGTACCTTCTTCCCCTGAGCGGCCAGGTAGGCCCCTACGTTGATAGCGGTGGTCGTCTTGCCCACCCCACCCTTCTGGTTAGCCAAGGTGAATATCGTTCCCATGAGTATATGCCGATGCTTCCAGTCGTTCTTCTACCTCCGCCCTGGTAGGTATCCCCGAAAGAGCGATTCTCTCTATCGAGAGGGAGGCGGCCATAATGGCGAAGCGAGCAGCGATCTCGGGGTCCCCTGTCTCGGCTAATCTTACTAGAAAAGCGGCGGCGAAGATATCTCCCGCCCCCGTGGGGTCGACGCTTCTGGCCGGGGGGGCGGCAAGGTGGTATCTCTTTCCCTTATGGTAGAGGGTAGCCCCCTGGGCCCCTTGGGTTACCACGCTTATCTGGGGGAGGTCAAGGTGGCGCTTGAGCGAAGCCGCCTCTCCCTTCATATCCTTTTCGCTGACGATGAGGAGATCTATAGAAGGGAGCACCCTCTCTGCCCCTTCCCATCTCTGAGGATAGACCCTCCCCTCCTCATCCCGTCTTCGAAGCCACCCCTGGGGGGTGAGGCAGAGGAGGGAGTGGGGGGAAAGCCACACCATCTCCTCCCCCAGTTCCTGGGCTACAGGCCCCAGATGGACGATGGGGAGATCTCGCCATTCTAGAGGGATGGCATCTACTCCTATGGGCGAAGCGCGATGGTATAGGAATTGGGAGCGTTCCTCTCCCCGGTAGATATTTCTAAAGGTGGTCGTGGTTGACGAGGGAAGGCGGAGAAGCTCGACCCCTTCTAAAATATCGAGTTCTATATCGGGGCCAGTGCTAGTAACTACGGCCACCTTCCTTCCCAGGTTCCTGGCGGTCAAGGCTGAATAGAGGGCTGTGCCTCCTAGGGTGTACCCCTCTTCTCCCAAGTCTTTGGTAATATGGCCGATGACCAGGAAATCCGGCCCCTTCACCCTGATACCTTCCTCAGGGAGCGATGTGCCCTTTGGGAAAGATCACCACCTTACGGCGATCTCCCTCCCCTACGCTCTCTGTGGTGACCTTCTCGTGATCTCGAAGGGCGAGATGGATGATCCTTCGTTCATGGGCGGGCATCGGCTCCAGAGAGACGGCTTGGCCTAGGAGGTTGGCTCTATCCGCCATGCGGCGCGCCAGTTGAGTGAGGGACCTCTCGCGCCTATTCTTATAACCCTCTACGTCGACGATGATCTCCGCCCACTGGTGGAGCCTGCGGTTGACAATGAGGCGGGTGATATATTGTAAGGCTCGCAGGGTCTCCCCCCGACGGCCGATGAGGATACCTAAGTTTTGCCCCGTGATATCCAGGACGATGGGGTTTAGTCCTTCTGGAAGGTCGGAGGGGCGAAGGCGGACCTGGGCTTCGATACCCATGGCCGCAAGGAGCCTCTCTAAAACCTCTTTAGCCACCAGGGCCACCCCCTCTTCAGGCTGAGGGGGGCGGAGGGTGGCCCGCACCCGTGCCTCTTGGGTCCCCAGGCCCAAGAGGCGGCGTCCTCCGTGGCTGAGGATTTGGATCTCCACCTCCTCACGGCTGGCCCCTAACTCGGCAAGGGCCTTTTCTGTGGCCTCCTCTATGGTGTTACCGCTTGCCTCTACGCTTCTTCGTTCTTCCATCTTCTTTTCCCGACGCCACCGGCTGGGCCCTGAGGCCACCCCAGCCGGTGACGAAATATTGCTGGACGATGCCTAGAACGCCGGAGACAACCCAATAGATAGCCAGGCCGGAGGAGACCTGGAGGGTGAAGAAGCCGAACATGATGGGCATCATGATATTCATCGTTTGGCTCATGGAGGCCTGCTGGGGGTCAGCGGAGGGGACAGTGCTCATCTTCTGCTGCAACCAGAAGGTGGCCACTACCAGGATGACCAGGATATAGGGGAACCTATCGGGTTGGGCTAGGTTCCACCAGAGAAATTGGCTATTGAGAGGGATCGCCCGGCGGGCTATCTCGTAGAGGAAAGGGACCGAGTGGTAGATATACTGGGAGAGGGCCATCAGTTGTTCTGGGGTCTCTCCCAATACGTGGTAGATCGATTGGTAGAGCCCGTACCAGACGGGCATCTGGATGAGCATAGGGAGACACCCCCCGGCTGGGTTTACGCCATGTTCCTTATACAACTTCATCGTCTCTTGGGTGAGTTTCTCCCTGTCCTTCTCGTATTTCTTCTGGAGGGCCTGGAGTTTGGGGCTAAGTTCCTGCATAGCCTTGAGGGAGTGGAATTGTTGGCGCATTAGAGGGTAGGTTAGGAGCCGTATCAGGATGGTGAGACCCACTATGGCCAGGGCGAAGTTGTGGAAGAGGAGGCTGTAGAGGAGCACCAAGAGGTTGATTATCGGCTCCAAGATTATGGTCGTCCATAACTGTCCTATCATCTTCTATCCTTCCTTGTCCATCTCGAACTCCCAGAGTGGGCTGCCGTTTTCTACTCGCAGGGCGTATACCTTGCCCTCATAAGAGGTGAAATACAAGGTCTCCTGGGCCACCGAGGGCGTGGAGTAGATAGCCGCCAGTCTCTCTTCCCGGGGAAAGCGCCATATCTCTTCGCCAGTCTCTGGATCGAGGGCGTAGAGGTGGCCATCGCCAGAGCCGAAGATGAGCAACCCTTGGGCCAGAAGGGGGGAGGAACGGATGGCTCCCTCCGTCTCGAACTTCCAAACCTCATTGCCTGCCCTATCTAGGGCGTACATCTTATGGTCGAGGGAGCCGAAATAGAGCCGATCTCCGTCCGCTAGAGGTTCGGACCAGACCCAATTGTCGGCCCGGAACTCCCAGAACTTCTCCCCGGAGTCGGCGTCTAGGGCGTAGACCTTATTGTCGAGGGAGCCAAAGTAGAGAACTCCTTGGGCCAGGCGAGGGGTGGAGGCGATGGCTCCTCCGGCCCGGAACTCCCAAACTTTCTCGCCGCTCTCCGTGTTGAGGGCGTACAATTTGCCATCGAAAGAGCCGATGTAGAGAAGGCCATTTCCTAAGGCCTCTCCTCCCCAGATGCGGGCCCCAGTCTCGAACTCCCATATCTTGCTACCATCCTGGGCGCGGAGGGCGTATACCTTATGGTCGGAGGAGGTCACATAGAGGGTATCCCCTCCCAATATAGGGGTGGCCACTACGGCTCCCCCGGTCTGAAACTCCCACCGAACCTCTCCCTTCTCGGCGTCTAAAGCCACGACCTTCCCCTCGAAGGTGCCCAGGTAAACGAGCCCCTCCCCTACGACGGGGGAGGAATAGAGGCCCATGGTGCTCTTCTCCGCAACGATCTTGGTCTCCCACCTCTTCTGGCCGGTAGCAGGGTCGAGGAGGTAGACCCTCCCCCGGGGGGAGCCGATGTAGAGGGCATCTCCAGAGACGATGGGGCTAGACCAGCCGCTGACTGGCACTTGCCCGGCGCATCCGGAGACCGAAATGAGAAGGGCGAGGAAAGTAAGAGCGATTTGCGCTTTTAGCAAAGTTTTGCTCCTCTTCAAGGAACGGGGTCGAGCCCCCCGGGATGGAGAGGGTGGCAGCGGGCTATGCGCTTAAGGGCTAGCCACCCGCCCCTCCAAGGGCCATACCTCTCGATGGCCTCATAGCCGTACTGGGAACAGGAAGGGACGAAACGGCAACTGGAGGGCAGAACCCGGGAGAAAGTCCGTTGATATACTCGGATAAAGGCGAGCAAAATAGCCTTCATTTGATGAGTCCTGCTTGGGAGAGGAGTTTCGCCACAGCGGCCTCCACCTCTCGGAAAGGGGCCCTGACCATGGGGGCTCGAGCGATGAAGACCAGATCCTGTCCTAGCGGTATCTCCGACGCCCTTCTTCTCACCGCTTCACGCATCATCCGCTTGGCTCGGTTGCGAACGGCGGCTTTTCCTATTCTACGGCTGACGGAGAAGCCGAAGCGGCTATGGGACAGGCCGTTAGGGAGAATGCAGAGCACCATCAACGGCTGAGTCCAAGAACGCCCCTCCTGGCGAACCTTTTGAAAATCCTCGTTCTCCCGAAGCCGGTATCTCCTCTCCATGAAGTGGCTTATAGAGCCAACCGCTTGCGCCCTTTCAGTCGCCGGGCCTTAAGGACCTGGCGTCCCCCCTGGCTCTTCATGCGGGTCCGGAAGCCGTGGGCCCTCTCTCTCTTTCTCTTTTTGGGTTGATAGGTTCTTTTGGGCATAATCAATTAACATTATACCCTCGTTTGTCTACCCCCGCAAATGAAGGGGATAATGCTCTCAAGCAGAGATAATGGGTTTGGATTTAGCGAAAGCGAGCTCTTGTCCAGAAACGCGGCTCGACATATCTCTTAAGCGGCCCCATGGGATATAAGTTGGTGTTGGCTCATTTAGAACATTAGTTCTAAAACAACAAGAGAGCAGGGCTCGTTCATGCCTCTCTATATGGGGTGAAATCTACCTTCTTGAGCCTGGGGTTATATGTCTCTCCCGGTATCCTGCCCCTTTTGGCTACTGGCTTGCCATCTATGACCTTGATATCGGCGGTGAAGTCGATGGGAGGGGCTCCGCTGATGGCGCTCCCCACGCCGAAGGCGTCGACAGGTGCCCTCTTCTCTTTGAACTCTCGGATCCGCTCTGGGGTGATGCCCCCGCTGACCACGATCTTCACGTGGTTATACCCTGCCTGATCCAAGCGGGCTCGGACCTCTATAACCAGATCCGGCGTCACCCTTCCCCTTTCAGGAGGGGTATCCAGCCGCACCCCCCAGAGCCTATCTCCCAACGCTCCGGCTACGCGGAGGCTCTCCTCGGCCTCATCCTTGAAGGTATCTACCAGGGCGATGCGGTTCACCTGAGGGGGCATATGCCGGTCGAAGGCTAACGTGGCCTTCACCGTGTCGCCGAAGGCCAAAATGAGAGCGTGAGGGATGGTGCCCGCGGCCTCCAGCCCGGCCAGTTTGGCTCCGGCAGGGGTGGCGCAGGCCACACAACCTCCCACTAGGGCTGCATACTCCATGCGCGCTGCCACCTCGGGGTGAACGTGGCGTGCCCCGAAGGAGATGATGGGGGTATCGCCGGCCGCCTCCACACATCGACGGGCAGCGGTGGCCCAACCGCTCTCGTGGGCCAAAATCCCCAAGAAGGCGGTCTCGTATAAGCCGAAAGAGCGGTAGGGCCCCTTGATGCGCAAGACCACCTCTTTCTCCGCCATCTCCTCGCCCTCGGAGAGGGCCCATACCTGGCCTTCCGGGGGGAGGACTCGACCCAGGAGAGCGAGGGTCTCTTTCATGCCACAGAGGATGCCTCCGCCGTTGGTGAAGACCTCCATGGTCACCTGAGGGTTGAGTTTTTCTAACTCTAGGATGCTCTGGGCACGGAGGAAGTAGATATCCGCTGTTTCACCGCGAAGCACCCTTTCTAAGGGATCAAAAGGGGTAGACATATCGCTCTCTCCTATCGTCTGGCAACTAATTTCGCTCCCAGGATCTTCTCCATATGTTTAAGGGCGAAGCGATGGGCCTCCTCGTCGAAGGAGGCCACGCAGTCGGTGTAGATCTCCACCGGGTAGTCCCGGTTGCGAGCATCGGCCACAGTATGGAGGACGCAGATATCGGTGCAGACGCCACAGACGATCAACTTCTCGGGTCTGAGGGTCGCCAGCCGTTCATCTAGGTCGGTGTCATAGAAGGCGCTGTACCGTCTTTTGGGTAGCCTCTGGCCAGGATAGGAGGCCAGTTCGGGGACGATCTCCACCTCCTCTGTGCCTTCTATGCAGTGGGGTGGGAACATCTGGAACTCCTTGTCGTCTGGAGCGTGGCTGTCTTGGGTGAAGATGAGGGTGGAGCCCCTATTTAACTCCCGCTCTAGTAGCCTCTGCACATTGGGGATAATCTTTCGGGCTTCCGCTCCACAGAATAGGGGGTAACCCTCTTCCAGGAAGCCCCGCTGCATATCGACTACGATTACAGCATCGGGCATAAGTCACCTTTATAAATTCTACCCCCAAGGCTCGAAGTAGTCAATAAATAGGGTTGGCACTTTTTGGCGGTTCTTGGTCTTGCATTGGCAGTCCTTTGATGGTTTAATGGAAGCACAAAGGGGCCGTTTTTGAGAGGGAGGATCCAATGGCCGAGTAGGGATCTCTTGGGGAGGCTGAGGACATGCCGGCGATTGGGCGGCATAAGAACAAGCAGAGAGGAGAGTAATGAGGAACGCACATACCAAGCCAAGACAAGGGACTGTTTTGCTGCCAGCCATGTTACTGGTGGCATTGGTGGTTACTGCCTGCGGTGTCGCGGGGACGCCGGAGTCAACACCAGAACCGACACCGACGAACACACCCCAACCGCTCATTGACGTAGACCCGAAGTCGTTCGCCCTAACCCTCGATGACCTGCCACCTGGACTCTTACTCGAGGAAGAAAAGTCAGAGTCTGATAGCTATGAAGTGGCTTTCATGAATACGGAGCTTGTTGAGGGTGGAATAGCTCATGTTATTCAGCTCATTCGAATCCTTGAGTCAGTGGATGCTGCTCAAGATAACTTTGCTTCACGTGAATGGGTGCCGCCCGATGCAAAGCCAGTTTCTGGACCGGAGTTGGGTGATGAAAGCTTTAGTTTGACCTGGCAAACCAAAGTACGTGACTTCGATCTTGCCTCTTATTTCGTGGCCTTCCGGGTGAGCAATGTTGTGGTAATTGTGGGAACGCAGTGGTTGGGGAGCGCTTCGGTAGACACAGTTGTGGAATTAGCTACGACTGCTGAGGAGAAACTTAGGGAAATCGCGACAGAAGCCCAGTAACCCTTCACCTGAAACTAAACAATGATGGTTGATGGCGGTAAGTGATCCACTGCCAAGGTTCTGGGCTTGATGGCGTTGTCTACCAGCAAGAATACCCACGCTGTGGCCGTGGAGTTGGGAGTGCTAGTGGTTGCCATCCACTTGCGTGGTGTGTATGCGATCCTCCCGAAGGGGCCACGGGTTCCTCGCCGCGCGCCGGTGGAGGTGACCATCGCAGCGCCTCTGCCCTTGCCGCCGGGGATGGGTACGTCCAGGCGACCCGGCGGCTTGAGGGCGAGGCCGCAGGCTTTCGGCTTTGTCCGGTTATTAGGTAGATGGGGGCGATTCGGGCGGGACTTGCAAATAGGGCCTTGCTCGACGCTCCTGGTCGCCCCCTACTCTCAGGCTTTCGGCCCTATCCGGTTATTAGGAGGAGAGTTGGTCAACCCGTGGGGCGTTACACCATTTTGGGGAGGTGGATTGTCAGAGGACGATTTTCCTCTGAGACGACGGCAGCCGCTATTTCCTCTTGTGCCGCTCTAGCGCCTCCCTCACCGCCTGGTGATCGCTCCAGGGGTACTCGGTGGTCCCGAAGCACATCGACTTCTCGTGGCCCTTGCCGGTGATGATCACCAAGTCACCAGGCTTCGCTCTATCTATGGCGAACTGGATCGCTTGTGCTCGGTCGCCGATCCGCCAGAAGTCGATGCCCTCTTTTCGCCCCGCTTTTATACAGCCGAAAGCGATCTCTTCCATTATATCGTTTAAGTCCTCGGTGCGAGGGTCCTCGGTGGTGATGATGACCCTATCTGCCAGTTGGCCGGCTATCTCCCCCATCATAGGCCGCTTGGCCCGGTCGCGAAGCCCGGCACATCCGAAGACGACAAAGAGCCGGCCAGGGGTCATGAATCGGGCTATCTGGAGGGCGTGGTGCAAAGCGTTGGGCGTGTGGGCGAAGTCTATTACTACCTGAAAAGGTTGGCCCAGGTCTATCTTCTCCATACGGCCGGGGATGCCGGAGACGCGGCTGATGCCCTCTTGTATGGCTTCAGGGGAAACCTCCTGGGAGGTGGCAATAGCGATAGCCGCCAAAAGATTGTAAAGGTTGAACTCGCCTACTAAAGGCGACTGGAGGGGGAAGGAGCCAGCGGGGGTCTGGGCGGTGAAACGGGTGCCGGTGGGGAGGAGGGCTATCTCCGCAGCGGTCACATCTGCCGGGCCGCGGAGGCCGTAGGTGATCTGCCTGTCGGCGGGGATCTCCTTCAGGTAATCGAAGGATGGGTCATCGAGGTTTAACACGGCGACTTTTGGGGTTCTCGGCTTTCGAAAGGAGGTGGCCAGGTTGCGGAAGAGGAGGGCCTTCGCCTCTCGATAGTCCGCAAAAGTCTTGTGGTAGTCTAGGTGCTCATGGGTGATGTTGGTGATGGCGGCCACGTCGAAGTGGCACCCTTCTAGCCGGTCCTGGGCCAGGCCGTGGGATGTGGCTTCTAGGATTGCGTATTGACAGCCTTCTTGAACCATACGCGCCAGGTACCCTTGTACCTCCAAAGGGTCAGGCGTAGTGGTGTGGAAACCAGTATCTAACTCCTCCTTGCCGATTACGGCGCTGACGCTGGTCACCATCCCTGTCGGGTACCCCGCCGTTTCTAATATAGAGCGGATGAGGTTGACCGTGGTCGTCTTGCCGTCGGTCCCAGTGACGCCGATGAGGCGCAACCTTTGGGAAGGGAAGTGGTACCAAGCAGCGGCCAGGTGGGCCAAGGCCTGCCTAGAATTGGGAACGACGATAAGGGGTAGATCTACCTGGGGGAGGGTAGCCACCTCCTCCACCACCAAGGCCCTCGCCCCCCGGTCGAGGGCCTCTGGCATGAACTGGTGGCCATCGTACTCTAACCCCTTTAGGGCCACAAAGAGGTGGCCAGGCTTCACCTGGCGGGAGTCGCTGGCGATGCCGGTGATCTCGATATCTTGTTCGCTGGTTTTGGGCCAGGGGAGAGAAGCCAGGAGTTCCCGCAGCCTCATCCTCTCTGCTCCTGTTGTTGAGGGCAAATCACTATTACCTCAGATGGGGAGGTTCTCGGTGGGATGAAGCCCAATAGATCGTCTACCTCCCGCATCTTTAGTATACCACAAAGGGCAGCCCAACTACAGCGCTGCCCTCTCGTGTCTTAGGCTAAGGAGTTATTACCAGGGGAGCATGGCCATCGGTTGCATGGAGCGTGTAGCCAGGTTGATGAAGGGCTGGGGGTAAAGGCCCATGATGAGGGTCATGGCCATGGTGGCGGCCACGGCCAGGAGGAGGGTGACGGGTATCTGAAGGCTTCTCTCCTCCTTGGGCGGGAGGAAGAACATCTGGCGGACCACGTTGAAGTAGTAGTAGAGGGAGATGACGCTATTGAGGACGCCCACGGCGGCCAGGAAGTAGAAGATATTCTGCCCCATCTGGACGGCGGCCCCAAAGACGAAGAGTTTTCCCAGGAACCCTCCGGTGGGGGGTATCCCGGCTAGAGACATGAAGAAGACGACTAAGGCGGTGGCCAAGAAGGGAGCCCGGCGGATGAGCCCGGCGTAGTCGGCGATCTCGTCTGAGCCGGTGACATGGGAGAAGGCCACCACGGCCACGAAGGCCCCCAGGTTGGTGAAGAGATAGGCCAGGATGAAGAGGAGCACCCCCGTTATCCCCACCGTCCCTGGTCCCGCCGCCACGACTCCCAAGAGTATGTAGCCCACTTGCGCGATGGAGGAGTAAGCCAACATCCGCTTGATATTAGTCTGCTGGATAGCCACCAGGTTACCAAAGGTCATGCTCACAAGCGATATACCTGAGAGGATGGCCACCCAATCGATCTGATAGACGGGAAGAGCGGTTAAGAAGACGCGGATAAGGACGGCGAAGCCGGCGGCCTTGGGGCCCACGGAGAGAAAGGCGGCTATGGGGGTGGGGGCTCCCTCGTAGGCGTCGGGGGTCCATTGGTGGAAGGGCACGAGGGCTATCTTGAAGCCGAAGCCGGCTAGCATGAGGATAATAGCGGGCAAGATCAGCCAAGGAGTGGAGGCCACAGGGGAAGCGGGAGAGAGGAGGGCGTTTCTGATCTCCGCCAGGTTGGTGAAACCGGTTATCCCATAGAGGAGGGAGACGCCGTAGAGCATCACCGCCGAGGTGACAGCGCCGTAGAGAAAATATTTGATCCCCCCCTCGCTCGACTTGGGATCCCCCCTCAGATACCCCACTAGAACATACGAGGTGAGGCTCAAGAACTCCAAGGAGAGGTAGATCATTACCAGATCGCTCGCTCCGGCCAAAAGGGTTATGGCCAGGGTGGCCAAAAGGAGCAAGCCGAAGAATTCACCTCTGTAAGGGGTCTTGGTTTTCATGAAGTCGATGGAGGAGAGGATCACCAACCCCGTGGTGAGGCAGGCGACGACCTTGAAATACAAAGCGAAGGGGTCCACAGTCAGCATCTCGGAGAAGAGCGACCTTTGGGTGCCGAAGAGGAGGGAGGTGGCCACTATGGCCAGGGTCAAACCCCCTATGGCCACGTAGGCCAAAGTGTCTTTGAGCCTCTTTATAGCCATATCCAGCCCTAAGACAAGGAGGGCGAAGGCGGTTAGCGTTATCTCCGGCGATAGAAGGCGCAGGTTTTCAGGCCAGGGCAAGGGTAAAACCTCCTATAATCCGCTTAACAACTTCACCACCGCCCCGTTGATGAGGCTAAGGATGGGGGTGGGGTAGAGGCCGAAGAGGACCATGAAGAAGATCAAAGGGGCCATGCAGGCGACTTCAAAGCGGTGCATATCGGGAAGGGCGGCCCACTTCTCGTTCAGGGGCCCCAAAAACATCAGTTGAATCACCTTCCATAGGAACATGGCCGCAGTGACCACGATGCCACTTATGGCGATGACGGCGATGGGGGTGATGATGGCCAAAGAACCTCGGAAGATCAGAAACTCGCTTATGAAGCCGGCCAGGCCTGGTAGGCCGAGGGAGGCTAAGCAGGTGGCAGTCATGATGCCATAATACACGGGCATGATGACCCCCAGCCCTCCAAACACCTTCAGATCTCGGGCATGGGCGCGTTCGTATATGACCCCTACCAGGAGGAAGAGTCCCCCGGTGATGATGCCATGGTTGAACATCTGCAGTACCGCCCCGTTGAGGGCCATGGCTCGGCTATTGAAGATGGCTAGGGAGGTGGCGGTATATTGGTCGGCCAGGTTCCCTCCGGCCAAAGGCGCCGCCGCAGCGGCCAACCCCAACATCACATAGCCCATATGGTTCACCGAGGAGTAGGCGATGAGTTTCTTTAAGTCCCATTGGGCCATGGAGACCAGAGCCCCGTAGACGATGCTTATGAGGGCCAGGATAGCGATGATGAGGGCGAATTGGGCGAAGGCCAGGGGGAATATGGGGAGGAGGATGCGGAAGAAGCCGTACCCTCCTAACTTTAGGAGGATCCCAGCCAGGATCACGCTCCCGGCGGTGGGGGCCTCCACGTGGGCATCGGGGAGCCAGGTATGGAAGGGCCACATGGGGACCTTGATGGCGAGGGCGGCGAAGATGCCCCAGAAGGCCAAGGCCTGGAGGGTGAAATTGCCGGCGAAGGGACGGAGTTTGGCTAACTCCAAGATATCGAAAGTGCCTTGGTCGAAATACATCCCCAATATGGCTAAGAGCATGAGGACGCTCCCGGACAAGGTGTATAAGAAGAACTTAATGGCCGCGTACTCCCTTCGGGGCCCTCCCCAGACGCCGATGAGGAAATACATGGGCACAAGGCCGATCTCCCAGAAGATGTAGAAAAGAAAGAAATCCAAGGAGACGAAGACCCCAAACATCCCGGTAGCCAGGAGGAGGAAGAGGGCAAAATACTCCTTTACTCGCTCATGGATGGTATATAAGGAGTAGTAAAGAGAGATGGTGGTCAAGAGGGCGGTCAAGAAGACCAAGGGCACGCTTATACCGTCCACCCCCATCCGATAACGGACGTTGATGGCCGGGATCCATGAATATACCTCCTCGAACTGGATCGATCCTGTTCTGTAATCGTAGTGGAGCCAAACTATGGCCGAGAGGGCCAAAGGCAGGAGGCTTAAAGCCACGGAGAACCATTTTATGGCTTTCTCTTTATCCCTGGGGAGGCAGATTATCACCAGGGATCCCAGGATAGGGAGAAAGGTGATCAGGGTCAAGTAAGGTATATTCATTTTCCAGTCCTCCAAGAGAAAAACTCAACTATCGATAGATGAATAGGCCAGTAAGCAAAAGGACGCTTAAGAGAAGGAGCAAAAGGTAGTTCTGTACCCTTCCCGTTTGGATGAGGCGGAGTTGGCGGCCCAGGGCTCGAGCCAGCCACCCCACCCCGTTCACCGCTCCATCGATGACGTAGGTATCGAAGAGGCGGTTGAGGGTGGAAAAGGCCACTGTAGCCTTCCCGGCCAAGTTCACTAAGCCGTCGATCACCCCCATGTCGAAGGCGAAGAGGAGATCGGCCAAAAAGATCGTCCCCCGCACCAGGGTAGCGTTATAGATCTCATCGATCCAATATTTATTCTTTAAGGTAACCCATAAGGGGCCTAAGCGCTCCAGGGGGTCGGCTTGCCCTGCTACCAGAGGGTTGCGCCCATAGAGGAGCCAGCCCAAAGCGAGCCCCGCCAGGGCTACGGAGATAGAGAGCCCCATCACTTGGGGGTTGAAGGGGGTAGCCTCGAAGGCTTCCCCTACGAAATGATGGAAGGGGTTGTGGCCCAAGAAAGGCCCCAAGATGGGCATATCGGCTGGTACGCCGACCAGACCCAGGAGTGTAGCTCCCAGGGCCAGAACGACCAGGGGCCCGGTCATCACCGGAGGGCTCTCATGGGCGTGGATCTCGGTGTTGCGGGGCTGGCCGAAGAAGACGAGGAAAATCTGTCGCGCCATATAGAAGGCGGTGAGGAAAGCGGCGGCGGTTCCCACTAGCCAGATGGCCTGATTATGATCGAAGGCCTGGCCTAGGATCTCGTCTTTGCTCCAGAAGCCAGCGAAAGGCGGTATGCCGGCCAGCGCCAGCATCCCAGCCAGGAAGGTCCAGAAGGTGAGGGGCATACTCTTCCTCAGGCCTCCCATCTCCATCATATCGTTGGTCCCCACGGCGTGGATGACGGAGCCGGAACCCAAAAAGAGGAGGGCCTTAAAGAAGGCGTGGGTTATGAGGTGGAAGGCGCCGGCCACGAAGCCGCCGATTCCCAAGGCGGTCATCATGTACCCCAGTTGGCTGATAGTGGAATAGGCCAGCACCCGCTTTATATCGTTCTGGGCCACGGCGATGGTGGAAGCGAAGAAGGCGGTGAAGGCTCCGATGATAGCCACGGGGAGGAGAGCCGGGTGGCCTTGGAGGGCGGTGAAGATGGGGAAGGTGCGGGCTACAAGATATACCCCCGCGGCTACCATGGTGGCGGCATGGATGAGGGCCGAGACGGGGGTGGGACCTTCCATGGCGTCAGGCAGCCAGACATGGAGGGGGAACTGGGCCGATTTCCCTACCGCTCCCGCGAAGATGAGGAGCCCCGCGGCGATGACGATGTTGGGAGGGAGATCTTTCACCCCCTCGAAGATGGTCTGGAAGGTTAGAGAGCCGATCTGGAAGTAAAGGAGGAGCATCCCTAAGAGCAAAAGGACATCTCCTACTTTAGTGGTGATAAAGGCTTTTTTGGCCGCGTTGGCCGCCGCCGGCCTCTCGAACCAAAAGCCGATCAGTAGGTAAGAACAGAGCCCCATGATCTCCCAGGAGATGAAGGCCAAGATCAAGTTATCGGCGATGACCAACCCCAGCATCCCGGTGGCGAAAAGGGATATATAGGCGAAGAAGCGGGAATAAAGCCGGTCGCCATGCATATACCCCTGAGAGTAGATGAAGATCATGAGGCAGACGGTGGTGACCATAGCCAGCATAGTCGCCGTCAAGGGGTCGACCATGAAGCCTACTTCGAGAGCCGTCTTCCCTGTGGGGAACCAGGAGAAGGCGCTCCGGTAGGGCTCTTCGGCCAGCCCCTCTATCCCCAAGGCGCTGAAGAAGACCCCCATAGCCAAGAGGAAAGAGAGGAAGATAGCCCCTACAGCCAAACGGGCGCTGAGGTCCTTATTCCTATTGGTGAAGAAGAGTATGAGCGCGAAGGAGAGGAGAGGGAAGACGGGTATCAGCCAGGCATATGGCAACATCTTTTCACCATTTCATAAGGTCGATCTCTTCGATATTTATGGTTTGACGGTGGCGGTAGATGGCGATGATCAAAGCCAACCCGATCGCCGCCTCCGCCGCGGCCACGGTGATGACGAAGATGGCGAAGACCTGCCCGATGAACTCCGGGGGAGTGATATACCGCCAGAAGGCGACCAGGTTTATGTTCACCGCGTTGAGCATCAGTTCTATGCCCATAAGGATGGCGATGGCGTTCCGCCTGGCCAAGGCTCCGTAGAGCCCTAAAGAGAAGAGGATAGCGGCCACGGTCAAATACCAACTAAGGGGGATCATCTCTCCTCCTCTCTAGCGATGATTATGGCCCCCACCAAGGCCATGAGAAGGAGAAGAGATGCCACCTCAAAGGGGAGGACATAGGTGGTCAATAAGGCCCTTCCTAGATCCGCAATCGGGTCGCCCCCAATTTCCGCGGAGGTGACCGGCCACTCGACGGCTCCCACTAGGAAGATGAGGAAGGCGGCCAGAAGCGCCGAGGCCACAAGCACCACCCACCACTGTTCGTTGGCCAGGCGCTCTTGTCTCATCAAGCGCTCGGTGAGCATGATGGCAAAGATGATGAGGACGGCGATGGCTCCTACATAAATGAGGATCTGGACGGCGGCCAAGAAAGTGGCCTCCAAGAGGACGTAAAGGGCAGCCACCCCCAAGAAGGCGAGGATGAGGGCCAGAGCGTTACGCAATATATTCCTGCCCACCACTACCCCCAAGGCGGCCAGGATGGTTACCGCTGCGACCATAAGGAAAGCGATCTGCGGGAGGGTCATTTCTCTTTCTCCACCGGGGGAACCCCGTCAGGCGCGTACTCCTGGCCCCAGGCCAAAAGCCTATCTAGGTCGTATATAAGTTCACCCATCTTGCGGCCATAGCTGCTCAACTCATATTCTGGGGTATGATGAAGAGCCCCAAAGGGACAGGACTCCACGCAAAGCCCGCAGAAGAGGCAAGAGGAGAGATCCCAGGTGTAACTCTGGGGGACATACTGGCCACCCCTCTTCTCCTCGGCCCGCACCACCTCGATCACCCCCACGGGGCAGGAGCGAGCACAGATGCCACAGCCGGTACACTTGGGTATGGCTGTCTCGGGGTTGACAAGTTGCATCAACGCTCCTCGAAAGCGGGGGAACATCTCCAGCCTCTCCTCGGGGTATTGGACGGTGAAGATGCCCCTCTCGGTAGGATGAAGCCTCCTGGCTCGACCCTGTGGCGCGTACCGGCGAGGGAAGCGCCTGAGATCGCTCAGGTAGGTATCCACGAGATGGCGGAGCGTCACCGATAAGCCTTTCAGTATCCCCAGTCCCAGCATCTAAGTAGCAACCCTCATCGTTTTTCTTCGCCATTTGGCAAAGCCATAGATTGTGACCACGGCGGCCACGATGAGGCCGTTAGCCACCAAGGAGGCAAGCACCAAAGTGATTAACCCCCTTCCCTGGGTTAGGGTCATCACCAGGCCCATGACCAAGAGGTTTACCAAGGCCAAAGGCACGAGGAACTTCCAGGCCAGCCCCATCAGTTGGTCGATGCGTAGGCGAGGCAGGGTAAAGCGCAACCACATGAGGAGGAAGTAGATACCATAGGCCTTGAGGATGAACCAGAGGTAGGGAGGGAGCAACGGCCCTTGCCAGCCTCCCAGGAATAGGGTGGCGGCGATGGAGGAGACGATGAAAGCGTTTATATATTCGGCCAGGAGGAACATGGCGTATTTCATACCGCTGTACTCGGTATGGTAGCCGGCGATGATCTCCGACTCCGCCTCGGGGAGGTCGAAGGGGGCCCGGTTCACCTCGGCTACGGCGCTGATGAAGTAGATTAGGAAGCCCAGGGGTTGCAGGAGGATGAAGGGCACCCTGCTCTGTCCTTCCACTATAGAGACCAGAGAGAGGGAACCGGTGAGCATGATAACTCCCAGGGCCGAGAGCACCATGGGAACCTCGTAACTTATCATCTGGGCTACCACCCGCATCCCCCCTAGAAGCGAGTATTTGTTGCGGGAGCCCCAGCCGGCCAAGAGGATGGCTATGGTAGTCAGAGAGGAGACAGCCACGATGTAAAGGAAGCCGATATTGAGGTCGGCGGCCACCATCCCCCTGCCGAAGGGAAGGACGGCTAGGACCAGGAAGGTGGGGACGACGACTATGACGGGGGCCAGGTTGAAGATGGCCCGGTCGGCGTTGGCGGGGGTTATATCCTCCTTGGTGAACATCTTTATCGCATCGGCCACGAACTGTAATATCCCCAGGGGCCCCACCCGGTTCGGCCCGTACCGGTCCTGGAACCGCCCCACCGTCTTCCGCTCCAGCCAGTTGATGAACATGATAGTGACGAGGACGAAGATGATTAGAGAGACGATGGTGAGGAGCATCATAATCAATTCGACGGCCCAAGTAGGGAGGAATTGGGCTAGAAAAGAAGATAGCCACTTACTTAGATTGACGAAGAGGTCGTTGAGGAAGGCCATTATCTGTCGACCTCGCCCAGCACTATATCTATGCTCCCCAGGATGGCTACCACATCAGCCACCTTATGTCCTTTGCACAGTTCCGGTAGGACGGTGAGGTTGATGAAGGTGGGGGAGCGGATCTTATAGCGATAGGGGTTAGTGCTCCCATCGCTTACCAGATAGAAGCCCAACTCCCCCTTGGGGGACTCGATGCGGTGATAAACATCCCCCTCCGGGGGCTTGAAGACCCGGGGCAATTTGACGGAGATCTCGCCCTCGGGGATCCCTTCAATGGCCTGCTCCAAGATCCTCAAGGATTGCCGCATCTCCCCTATACGCACTAGATACCGGTCATAGACATCGCCATTTCTCCCCAAGGGCACGTCGAAGTCGAACCTTTCGTAGATGGAGTAGGAGTCGACTTTGCGGATATCGTAGTCCACTCCGGAGGCACGCAAGAGGGGGCCGGTGCAACTGTAGGCTATCGCCTTCTCAGGGGGCAAGACGCCGACGCCTCGACAACGGACTAAGACTATCTCGTTCTCGGTGAGGAGCCTCTCGAACTCGTCGATGAAGGCGGGGAGGGCGGCCACGACGCTCTTCAACTCGGCCATGAAACTGGGAGGGAGGTCGTACCTTACCCCCCCGAAGCGCATATAGTTGCACATCATCCGCGATCCAGAGGCCATCTCGAAGAGATCTAAGATCCGCTCCCTTTCCCGGAGGCCGTAGAGCATGGGGGTGAAGAAACAACCCAGATCGTTGAGGAGGGCCCCTATAGCCAGCATATGGTTAACGATGCGGGTCAACTCCACCATGATGATCCGAATATACTCCGCTCGCTCAGGCACCTCGATCTGGGCTAACTTCTCCACGGCCATCACATAGGCCATATTATTGGACATGGAGCAGATGTAATCGAGGCGGTCGGTGTAGGGGATATTTTGGAGGTAGGTATTCCTTTCCCCTATCTTCTCCTGACAGCGGTGGAGGTAGCCCATCACCGGCTCCAGGTCGACGATGGTCTCTCCATCCAGAGTGACGATCATGCGGAAGACCCCATGGGTGCTGGGGTGCTGGGGCCCCATGTTGACGGTTATGGTCTCGGTCCTTAGTCCGGTCTCCATCCTTTGCATTTGGCTAAGAAGGCTCCTCTTGGCCGATGGCCCGGTGCCCTTCGATGGGGAAATCCTTGCGTAAGGGGTGGCCTTCATACCCTTCCCAGAGAAGGATCCGCGTAAGTTTGGGGTGGCCAGCGAAGCGTATCCCCACAAGATCATAGACCTCCCTCTCCTGGAAGTTTGCTCCGGGCCATATGGGAGTCACTGATGCCACCTCTGGTTCCTCTTTCGAGGCCGACACTTTGAGGATTAGAGGCTCCTTTCTTTCCCTCATAGAGTAGAGGTGATAGACCACCTCGAAGCGGTCGGGGTAATCGACCCCGGTGACGGCCGACAGATAGTCGTATCCCTCCTTCTCTTTTAGGTGGAGAGCCATCTCAAAGAGGTCATCGGCGTTGACTGAAATCGCCGGATCCTTCCCCTCTAGATAGTCAAGAGAACTCTCGGGGAACTCTTTGGCTAACCGTTCGTAGATCTCTTTACTCATCTTCTCCTGGGAGCACCAACCCCTTTGGTCCGAGGGTGGGAACCGGCATCTCCCGCTCTGCCTCTTTTCGGTACCAAGGGGAAGTGAGGATCGTTTGCCCTTCTATCAATTGGTGCAATTTGATGAACCCTTCTATGAGGGCTTCAGGTCGCGGGGGACAGCCGGGCACATAGACGTCCACGGGTATATAGGTATCTATGCCGTTGACCACGTTGTAGGTGTCCTTGAAGGGGCCGCCGGAGATGGCACAGGCCCCCATAGCCAAGACATACTTGGGCTCCGGCATCTGGTCGTAGAGCCGCACCACCTGGGGGGCCATCTTATTGCTCACCGTACCGGCTACGATCATCAAGTCGGCCTGGCGGGGGGTAGGGCGCATCATCTCCATTCCGAAGCGGGCGAAATCGAAGCGGGAGGCGGCAGCGCAGATCATCTCGATGGCGCAGCAGGCTAGTCCGAAACCCATAGGCCAGACCGAGGAGCGGCGCCCCCAATTATATATCTTATCGATAGTGGTGATGATGACGTTGCGTCTGACCTGTTCAGCTATATACTCTTCTTCGGTCATCTTAGAACCATTCTAGGACGCCCTTTCGCCAGGCGTAAAGGAGTCCCCCTACCAGGATCCCCAAGAAGATGAACATCTCCACTAAGGCGAAGAGTCCCAACTGTCTATAGGCCACCGCCCAAGGGTACAAGAAGACGGTCTCGATATCGAAGATGACGAAGACTAGGGCGTAGATGTAGTATTGAACTCGAAAGCGAACCCACGTCTCGCCTATGGTCTCCAGGCCGCACTCATAGGTGGACTTCTTAATCGGGTTGGGCTTCTTAGGACGTATGAGGAAGGCCATGAAGATCGCCGCAAGGGGGAAGAGGGTGGCAGCGATGAAGAGCAAGCCAAGGAAAGCGTAGTTTGATAGCAACAATTCCTCCTGTTTCCCTTGCTAGTCTATGGCTTTCGGGAAACCTTGCGAATTATATCACAAACTCGTGGCAAAATCAACCATTTTTGTAGAAGGGGCCTTGAAGCCTATCGCCCCGAGGAAAAAACAGCCACAGTATAAGGGGCGAAAAGTCGAATGTCAAACTCTTGTAGCCCCTTGGTGGTGCGCAGTGGGTCTCCAGTTCTAGATGAAGGGAGGAGTCGAATCTGGTATAATGGGGAAGGAGGCTTTCTGGAAGATGAGCTTCCTCAAGACAAAAGACGAGGAGCGATGGAACGCTTTCCTCCTCAAGAAAGGGGGACATCTCCTCCAATCCTATGAGTGGGGAGAGTTCAAGAGCCGCTTCGGCTGGCGGGTTAGCCGTGTGGCTTTGGAGGAAGGAGGAGAGATCATCGCCGGAGCCCAGGCCCTTATCCGCAATCTGCCCCTAGGAAGTCTGGCCTATGTCCCCCGGGGGCCGGTGGTCGATCCTCAAGAGGGGGGAACCTTTGGGGAACTATGGGCTCAACTTCACACCCTCGCTCGCCAAGAGGGTGCAGTTTTCTTGCGTCTGGAACCGGATTGGGAGGGTGGTGAGAGGGCCCATTTATTGGCAAGGGAGGGGTTCCATCGAGCCCCGGAGAGCATCCAGCCTCAGAGCACCTTGGCTGTAGATATAGAGGGGGATCTGAAATCTATCCTGAACCAGATGAAACCCAAAACAAGGTACAATATCCGCCTGGCGGAGCGAAAAGGGGTGGTGGTGAGGGAGGGAAGGGAAGAGGATCTGGGTGCTTTCTATGAGTTGCTCCGCATCACGGGGCGTCGAGATCGCTTCTTTGTACACAGTGATCGATATTACCTTGAGGCTTGGCGGACCTTCGCCCCTCAGGGGATGGGGAGGCTCTTTTTGGCCTTCTATGGCCACCAGATGTTGGCCGGGCTGATGGCTTTCGCCTTCGGCCATCGAGCCTACTATCTCTACGGCGCCTCCTCCGATGAGCATCGCGATCTCATGCCCAACTACCTTTTGCAGTGGGAGGCGATCCGGTGGGCTAAGGAGAGCGGGTGTCTAGTCTATGACCTTTGGGGCATCCCCGATGAAGTGGGGAGGGAGGGGGAGCCCTCCGACTTTGCCAAGCGGAAAGGAGGGTTATGGGGGGTCTACCGTTTTAAGCGTGGTTTCGGAGGAAGGGTGGTGCGCACTGTGGGAGCCTTCGACTACGTTTACTCCTCTCCCCTATACCGGCTCGTGATGGGGGCGGAAAGAGTGCGCTCCACTATCTCAAGGTTGTAAATACGCTGGCGGATGCTCGGTTAAGAGGTGTTGGCTGAGGTGTTATCATGGCGGTGAGGAGGCTTCATCAGGGCACAATTATCATAGCCATCTTGTTCTTATCGGCATTGTTGTCTAGCGACACGCCTCTGCGAAAGCCGATAGTGATAGTGGCCTTAGGAGATAGCGTGACCCAAGGAGCGTGTGTGGAGGCGGAAAACGGTTATGTCTCCAAACTTCAGCGTATGCTGGGAGATGGCTACCAAGTGATAAACGAGGGGGTGCCGGGGGAGAGGTCGTGGGACGCTCTATCTCGCTTGGACGCAATTTTGGCGCATCAGCCAGATATACTCATCATCTTCTACGGCACTAATGACGTCAAATATGTTAGGAGGGAGCATAACACCTGGAAGGATTTCAAAGAGGCGATCGCTTCCCTCGCCTCCTCCGCGCCAGAGGCGATATTGGTCACCCCCCATCGGGGTATAGAGAATCCACGTCGCAATTATTTCCTAAAGGATGTGGACTATGCCGCCCGATTGATCCGGGAGATGAGATACCCGGTAGCCGATGTAAACGCCCTCTGTTGTAGGCCAGATCAGATGTGTGACTATGATCATCCCAACGAGGAGGGGCACCAGGTGATCGCCCAGGCTATCTTTAGAGCCTTTATCGATGCTGGTCTTGACAAATAGTAGAGCTGTGGTATTATTTAATTGAGGTTTGCAACTCCTTCATCTCCCGGAAGGTCCTTCTGTCCTGACCGCTGAGGTCGGAACCACGGCCTTAGCGGTCGCTTTTAGGGGAAGCAGGTGGCTGCTTCGGATGGGGTGAGGCCAGGGAGGTCGAGGGAGGGCCAAGCCAAGGATTTAGAACGAAAGGAGGTGCGGTCCTTGAGCGAGGAGCGGTACACGGGCACGGTGAAGTGGTTCAGCCCGGCCAAGGGGTACGGCTTCATCACTCCTGATGGAGAGGGGGGTGAAGATATCTTCGTCCATTACTCGGCTATCGAGGGTTCGGGCTTCAGGAGTCTGGAGGAGAACCAAAGGGTAGAGTTCGGGATCGAAGATACGCCAAAGGGCCCCCAGGCGATCAACGTAGTGAAACTCTCTTAGGCTGTTAGGAGCCTCCTTATGGAGGCTCTTTTCTTTCGGGTTCTCTCGCCTTCTATGCTATAATTAGAAGCGATTCTCATGAACTAGGGGGGAGCCCTGGAACCCGGAGGGTTAGCACGGGAGGTGATGGAAGCCATCTCCAACAAGAAAGGTTGGGATATCGTGATGCTCGATATCCGGCCCGTCTCGCTCTTGGCTGACTACTTCGTCATCGCCACCGGGGCCAACGAAAGGCAGGTGAAAGCCATCTTGGATGAGGTTTTGATTAAGACGGGAGAGGCGGAGGAGAAGCCGCTATATGTAGAGGGGACCCCGGAGTCGGGCTGGGTGATCGTCGACTACGGAAGCGTGATAGTCCACCTCTTCATCCCTTCACAGCGGGAATATTACGATCTAGAGGGGCTCTGGAGCGATGCCCCCTTGGTGGTGAGGATACAGTAAGAGACCGCAAATAATAGCGTCGGCCCGTCCTGGCTGAAGTGGGCCAGGGCCTTAAGGCCGACGCTGCTTTTCAGGCTCTAGATGCTCGCCAAATTAAAACTTCCCCCATGGATAAGAGTCGCCTGGCTTGTCACTCCCTTATCCAAACAAGCCTGGCACGAGCACGGGCAGGAACCACCCAAGCAGCACCAAGACGTAGATCGCTACGACAGCGCCTCCGGCCTTGCCGCTGGACAGCCGCTCGCCATGCCGATCCACCCAATGAGGGCGTGCAGCGAGCCCCATCCAGCACCGCCTAAGTGCGGGAACAACACCGGTGAGATGACATAGATGACAACGGACACCACGGCAGTCAGGATCATAGGCGTGGCGGCGTAGCCCATCAAGGCGAGCAAGTTGCGATAAGTCCCGGTGCCGCCCAGCGCGCGGCCGATAAGGTGGAGGAGAGCTGTCAGGCTCACCCAGGCCATGATGATGCCGATTGCAGCGCGAGCAATAGCGAATCCGGCGATGCTTCCTCCTTCGGTGTAGGCAACTTCCAGCATTGCCCTGATTCCGGCTGTCACGATGAGCACCGCCACGACTAGAACGCCTTCGCCCAGGTTGGGCGCCAGGGCGGCCATCGTTTGGTTGGGTTGAATCAACATACCGCGAAGTTTATCTGCCAGTGGGGTAGGAACGCGCTGCTTCCCCATTTTGTCCTCTTTGAAAAGGGGCAGGCGAATTTCGCTTAACGTTCTCTGGAAACCCGAAAAGTGTTGAGCAAAGGCGGACTTTTTTGGAAACAAAGCGCGAGGATGTTGCGGAAGACAGCCCCATTCACGCTGGCTGCTAGAACATCACCTCTTCCGCCGTGCTCTTATATTCGCAGAACTCCCCCTCTGGGAACCAGTAGGCTATCTCCTTAGCGGCCTCTTCGGGGTCGCCAGCGGCGTGGATGAGGTTCCTCACCGCCCTTTTGAGTTCATTGGCAACGATCGGCGAGGTAGTGGAGAAATCGCCCCGGATGGTTCCTGGGTCGGCGTCGGCCGGAAGGGTGAAGCCGCATAGTTTCCTCACCACGCTTATAGCGTGGGCCCCCTCTATGACGCAGGCCACGATAGGCCCAGAGGTGAGATAGTTCACGTTCCACCCCTTGATCATCTCCCCGATCTCCATGGGGTCGTCGGTGCCTATCTCCTGGATGGGGTCCTTGCCATGCTCTTGATAACTTTTGAGCGTCTTCTCCCCCATCCCCCTTATCCATTCCGGGGTGTTAGGGTAATGGTTCTCGGCGAACCCCCGGGATATCTTTACCATCTTGAGGGCTACGATCTTGAGCCCGGCCTCCTCGAACCTGGCGAGGATCTTTCCCACGAGCCCCCTTTTGACCGCGTCGGGCTTCAGAAGGACCAGGGTTCTCTCATAGAAACCGGACATATCCTCGCCCTTTCTCCTCAGATTTTCACTCTTTGCCGGAGCCAGCGGTACTTCTCCAGAGCCTCGTCGAGGCAGCCACTTTTCAGGTAGGCATCTCCCAGGAGTTGTTGGGTAGGCAAGTGTTCCGGATCCTCCTGGGTTGTGGCCACCAGATCCCCGATCACCTCTCCGATGAGCGTTGCCTCATAGTGGATGATGGTTCGGTAATGAGTTAGGGCTTCCTCACGCTCCCCCTGGGCCAGATAGAGCCGGGCCAGCCCCAGCCGAGCCCCGTGATCTTGCGGCTCGGCAGCCAGGCGATTGAGGTACCCCTCTATGGTGGGCAGGGCCTCTTCCATGACCTCAGTAGGGGTCTCCTCTACTATCTCTTCCACGATAGGCGGGGCCTCTTCGATGGTCACTTCCTCTTCTATCGGTTGGGCGGGAAGGGCTTCTCTTAACTCCACCTCTTCTTCGGCAAGGGGCAGCGCTTCCTCCCATTCTGCCTCCTCGGCTACCTCTTCCGGGAGTTCTTTCAACTCTCGCAGCCAGTCGGGTATCTCCTCGGGTGGTGTGGGTGGCGCTACCTCCTCTTCTACTTCCTCTACGAGTGGAGGGGTTAGCCTCTCCAACCAATAGGGTATCTCTTCGGGTGGCAAAACCTCCTCCGGGAGTTCTTTCAACTCTCGCAACCAGTCAGGCACTTCCTCCGGGGGAGGGGCAGCCTCGGGGACCTCTTCCGTCGGGAGTTTCTCCTCGATCTCGGGCAGCAACCCTTCGGCCTCTACCTCCTCGGCTGTGACCTCGTGCAGCCTCCGCAGCCACTCGGGCATCTCCTCCTCTGCCATTTCCTCTACTACCTCTTCAGCCTCAGGTGGAGGGGCCATCTCCGTTGGTAGGGCTACCTCCTCCACCTCTGGCACTGGTGGTGGGGCGGGGATCTCCTCCAAGCGAGGGATGAGGATTTTCTCTGGCGGTAAAGGCGAGGCTTCGCCGAAAAGTTCCTGAGCCACTCGGTTCTCAGGGTCTAAGGCTTGGGCCTGGGCGAGGAGGGTCTCCCCTTCCTCCTCTTGGCCACTCTCCTTCCAGATGAGCCCCAGGATAAGGTTGGCCTTTAAGCAGTTGGGGAGGAGTTCTAGGATCTCTTGACAACTCTCGGCGGCCTCGCGGCGACGGCCCTCCCGCCACAGCGCCTCGGCCAGAGCCACTTTCAGATCGACGCGGTCGGGGTCCTCTTTGAGAAGAGGTCTCAGTTCGGTGATAGCGCGATCGTAGAGGCCCTCTCTTAAGTAGAGGCGAGCGAGGGCTGCAGGGGTAAGTTTAACTCTAGGTGGCTCCACGCCCTCCCGTTCGCCATATAGCCGTTTCAGTTCCTGGCGTATCTCCGTATTTCCAGGGGCCAGCTCAAAGGCCCGTTCCAGATGCCAGATCGCCTCCTCCAGTTCCTTTTTCTCATCATGCACCACCGCTAGCCCCACGTGGGCGATCACATCCTCTGGATTTGCGCTCAAGACCCTGGTGAAAAGGCTAGCCGCCTCCTCATACTCCTCCCTCTCCAGGGCAGCCTCTCCCAGTAGCCGATAGGGCATGATGTACTTGGGAAAGCGCTCCAGGATATGGCGAGAGATGGCTATAGCCGCATCCAGGGATTGGGCTTTGATTAACTCCTTTACCTCGTCACAATATTCACCTATTCCTATTTCAGCCATTTTCTTACCCCCCACTCTTAAAGCCGGGCTTTTACTTATTATGAGGCCCCTTAGCCCAAATGTCAACATCTAGGTAAGGTGATGGGCACCTTTCATATTTTGGAGGAGATCGTCTATGGAGGGGGATCTACCAGGCGCAGGGCCCAAAGGGTCTTCGACCTCCTCTCTCCTGAGAGCGGCGAAGGTAGCCAAAACGGAGTGGCTCAAGGCATCTAAATCATACCCCCCTTCTAGGGTTAGAACTAAGCGGCCTTGGCAGAGTTCCTCCGCCAGGGAGAGCAGAATGGTAATGAGGCGATAGAACCCGGCGGTGGAGAGGCGCATGCCGGCCAAGGGGTCGGCCCAATGGGCATCGTAGCCGGCGGAGACGAGGATCAGGTCCGGTTTGTACCGGCGAGCCAGAGGCTGGAGTATCTCCTCGAAGGCCTGAGCGTATCCCTCATCGCCAACCCCATAGGGCAGAGGAACGTTGACGGTGTAGCCTTCCCCTCTCCCTTTGCCCTTTTCCTTCCAATGGCCAGTGCCGGGGTAATGAGGGTATTGATGGGTAGAGAAATAAAGGACATCATCTCTTTCGTAGAAGGCGTCTTGGGTACCATTGCCATGATGGACGTCGAAGTCGACGATGAGTATTCTAGTTAAACCGCATTTCTCGATGGCGTATTGAGCCGCTAAAGCCACATTGTTGAAGAGGCAAAAGCCCATCCCCTGATCTCGAAGGGCGTGATGGCCTGGGGGGCGGACAAGAGCGAAGGCGTTATCCACCCAGCGCGAGAGCACCGCCTCCAGGGCGTTGATTAGACCTCCTGCGGCCATCAAGGCAGCCTCGTAGGAGTAAGCGTTGAGGTATGTATCAGGGTCTAGCATCCCTCCGCCAGATTCGGCGACCCTTTCTACCCGCTTGATGTAGTTTAGGTCGTGCATGGTGGAGAGTAGTTCTAGGGCGAGAGGGGTGGCTTCTATGGAGATCAGTCGGGCCAGGGTTCCCGAACTCTCCAGAGATCCCATTACCCTTTGCAACCTCTCTTTGCGCTCCGGATGGCCGGGGATGTTGTGTTCGAGATATAGGGGGTGGAAAACGTAGCCGGTGGTCATCGGCCAGTTCCCCTTTTCGCTACAACGTAGAGGAGGCGGAAGTTGGCGGGGATGCCTTCTCTTGTAGCCAACTCTTGAATATGGGAGAGGAAAGCGTCGATGAACTCTTGACGTCTGTCCTCTGGTAACTGTTCCAGCATCACCTCTATGGGCCCTACGGAGAGGGTAAACTCCCAGACCTCCGAGGCCTCTCGGAAGGGGAGGTCGTACCGCTCTTCGACGATCTCGATCTCGGAGAAGCCCGCTGAGGTGAGGAGGGCTTCTATATCCTCAGCCCTCCAGGCGATGGGGTTGGGTATAACGGGCCGGAGGCCGTACTCCTTTATCATATCCCCTAAGAGGGGCCACTGGGGGACGATGGCTCCTTTCCCCCAAACCGATAGGCCCAATTTCCCTCCAGGCACAAGGACGCGGCGCATCTCCGCCAGGGCCTTTTTCATGTCGGGGAAGAAGAAGAGGGCGAAGGCGCAAGTGACGGCGTCGAAGGAGTTATCGGGGAAATCAAGGCTCTGGGCGTCCATGCAGGCGAAGAACAAGTTAGAGAGGCCGGAGGCTTTGGCTTCCCTCGCCGCTTCGGCAACCATGCAAGGGGAGTAATCGGTGGCTGTCACCTGCCCGGAGGGGCCTACTTTTTTGGCGGCGGGGATAGCCACCGCTCCGGTGCCGCAGGCCACATCTAGGAGTCTATCTCCTGGCTCCAGGCTCAATAATCCCAAAAGCGGCTGAGCAGCAATAGAGAAGATGGGTGGCCCTGCTTGGCCGTACTTAGGTGCCGTGCGGTTCCAACAGGCTAAGACGCTCTTTTGAATCTCATGCCACTCTCTTTGTGACATCTACATGCTTGGGTGTGAACCGAGATGTCGTAGCGACCCCAGTATAGCAAAAGAGGGCCGAGGTATCAACGCCTCGGCCCTTGTCGCTCACTGTGTGCATTATTCTTCGCTCCTAGATGAACTGCCCGAAGAGGAGGCCATCGCTGGCTCCTCCGTTATCAAAGGCCGGGCCTCCTTCTTGCTATACTGAATGGCCCCCGCCACTATGGCCAAAAGCACCAAAACGCCCCCGTAGATATAGGGCTTTATGGCTGCGTTCCTCGAGGTGGTCACTATTAGAGGGGCGATGATGACCGAGACCAGATTGATGACCTTGATCATGGGGTTAAGGGCTGGCCCGGAGGTATCCTTCAGGGGGTCGCCCACTGTGTCGCCCACCACCCCGGCCTTATGGGCCTCGGAGCCCTTGCCTCCGTAGAGGCCGTCCTCGATACTCTTTTTGGCGTTATCCCAAGCCCCTCCGGCGTTAGCCATGAAGACGGCCAGAAGTTGGCCGCTCAGGATCGTTCCCGCCAAGAAGGCCCCCAAAGCCATCTCCTCGAGCAAGAAGCCTACGATGATGGGCGAGAGCACGGCTAGAAGCCCCAGGCTGAGGAGTTCCTTCTGGGCGGCGGCTGTGCAGATGGTCACCGCCTGGGCGTAGTCAGGCTTAACCATCCCCTCCAAGACGCCAGGGATCTTGAACTGGCGGCGCACCTCTTGGATGATAAGGGAAGCAGCCCTCCCTACAGCCCGAATGGTCAAGGAACTGAAGAGGAAGGGGATCGCTCCGCCGATGAGCAGGCCCACGAAGACCCTGGGATCGACGACATTGATGACGAAGACCCCCATGCCTGTCTCCTCGGCAAAGGAGCCGAAGAGGCAGACAGCGGCGATGACCGCGGAGCCGATGGCTATCCCCTTGGTGATGGCCTTGGTTGTGTTGCCCACGGCGTCCAGTTGGGCCACTATCTCTCGGGCCTTAGGCTCCATATTGGCCATCTCGGCGATGCCTTGGGCGTTATCGGAGATGGGGCCGAAGGCGTCCATGGAGATATTATTGCCGGTCAGGGTCAGCATCCCTATCCCGGTGAGGGCCACCCCATAGAAGACCAGGGCCGGCTCCCCAGCGAATATTATGACCGAGGTCATGATCGATATGCCGATGACCAGGATGGCCCAGACGGTGCTCTCGTAGCCCGCGGCCAGGCCATGGAGGATGGTGGTAGCCGATCCGGTCTGGGTGGCGCGGGTGATCTCTTGCACTGGGGCTCGCTCCTTGCTGGTGAAATACTCCGTCAGTTTATTTATGACTACCGCTAGGACGATGCCGCTCAAGGTAGCCCAGAAGAAGCGCAAGTCCTGGGCGTAGAACCAGGAAAGGAGGAAGAAACCTATGATGGAGGTGGCTGCTGAGACGTTGAAACCGAGGAGTATGGCCCCCATGGCATCTTGCTTTCCGCCCCGACTGCGCACGGCGTAGGTGCCGATGATAGAGGAAAGCACCCCCATGGCTCGCACTAGGAGGGGGAAGACTATCCAACGATAGTCGTGCATATCTTCCACCACATATTTCATGACTCCGATGCCCAGGATCATGGCTGAGACGATGGTCACCTCGTACGATTCGAAGATGTCGGCGGCCATCCCCGCGCAGTCGCCCACGTTGTCCCCCACCTGGTCCGCAATTACAGCCGCGTTGCGAGGGTCATCTTCAGGGATGCCCGCCTCCACCTTGCCCACTAAGTCGGCCCCCACATCGGCGGCCTTGGTATAGATGCCACCGCCGACGCGCATGAAGAGGGCCAAGAGCGTCCCACCGAAGCCAAAGCCCAGAAGCACCTCTTTAGCCTCCACGCCGTAAAGGAGGAAGATGATGGTGCCTCCCAGGAGGCCTAACCCATCGGTGAGCATGCCGGTGATGGTTCCTGAGCGGTAGGCGATGCGGAGAGCGTCAGGGAAACTGTATCTGGCCGCCGCGGCGACGCGAATGTTGCCTTGGACTGCCATATTCATCCCGATGTATCCCACAGCGGCGGAGAAGGTGGCTCCCATCAAGAAGGCCCCTGCGCGGCCTAAGGAGATAGCCAGGCGAGCCTCGGCCAGGGCGGCACTGGCGAAGAGGGCCAGGGCCAGAATCCCGATCAGGGCTACAATGGTCCTGAACTGCCGATCGAGATAGGCGTTGGCCCCGGTGCGAATGGCCTCGGCTATCTCCTGCATCTTTCTCGTTCCCTTGTCCTCGCGCAGGATCTGGCGGACCAAGAAGAGGGCGTAGAGCAACCCGGCGATAGCCGTACTCAGGACGCCCCAAATGCCTAGCCGTTCAAAGAGGCTGGCTCCTTCTAACAATTTAAAGCCTCCTCTTCGGCATCTAAGAGCCCAAAGATGTCAGTGAAAGCCCTGGGATCTCCAAGGTAATTTATTCTAGCATAGATGGGGGCGAGCAGCAAGGGTTTAACCTTGACAAGGGGTAGGAAAGATGATATATTCTAGCAACCTGTAAAGAGAAGGTCATTGCCCCCGGCGACTCAAAAGAACTACACCCTGAGATGAAGGTGTAGTTCTTTATTTTGGGATTAGGCTACTCCTTCAGTTTTTGCTTGATTATCTCTACCTTTGCCTTGCCGTAGTAGGAGCAGCCTCCCCTCACCAGATCCGGCTCTAACCCCTTTTCTTTTATGATCCTTTTCACCTCTTTGGGAGAGGCATCTAATTCCTTGGCTATATTGCCCGTGGAGAGCATTTCCTCCTTGGCCACTCTGTTCCTCCCTTCTATACAGAGCCTCTGTGGGTCACCTTGAGCCGTTCTGTAGCAAAAGAAGCGCTGTGTTTTCCAGATGGAGAATAGTTTGCGGCGATTCTCCTCCCAGATCTCAGCGCAGAGTTGCAAGGCCACCCCTTCGGGTGTTCTGGTATCCATGAGGCGAACGCCTCCCGCGAGAGTTGAAGGGAGGGATTCCGTCTTTACACATCTAGATTCCTCACCTGCTTAGCGTGGGTCTGGATGAACCGCTTGCGGGGTGGCACCTCGGCCCCCATGAGCATATTGAAGGTCCGATCCGCCTTGGCCGCATCCTCTATAGTGACCTGCAAGATGGTTCTCCCCTCGGGGTTCATAGTCGTCTCCCAGAGTTGCTCGGGGTTCATCTCACCCAGGCCTTTGTACCGCTGCAGTGTCGCCTTTTGGCCGTCCCATTTCTTGAGCAACCTCTCCTTCTCCTCCTCGCTGTAGACGTAGGTATGCTTCGACAGGGCCTCGATCCGGTAGAGGGGAGGCTGGGCGATGTAGAGGTGGCCGCTCGTGATCAACGGCTCCATGTAGCGGAAGAAGAAAGTGAGAAGCAACGTCCGTATGTGAGAGCCGTCCACATCAGCATCGGTCATGATGATGATACGGTGGTATCGCAGGTTCGTGATATCGAATTGGTCGTCGATCCCCGTGCCCAGAGCGGTGATGAGGGCCTGGATCTCTTTATTGCTCAGGATCTTATTGAGGCCCGCCTTCTCCACGTTCAGGATCTTCCCCCGCAAGGGGAGGATGGCTTGGAAGCGGCGGTCGCGGCCCTGTTTGGCGGAGCCCCCCGCCGAATCCCCCTCTACGATGTATAGTTCAGACCTCTTGGGGTCTCTCTCTGAACAATCGGCTAGTTTCCCCGGGAGGGTTGCGCTCTCCAACGCGCTCCTGCGGATTACCAGATCACGGGCCTGGCGAGCCGCAGCCCGAGCGCGTGCGGCCATTAAACACTTTTCCACGATCGCCTTAGCCGCTCTGGGGTCCTCTTCCAAGAAGGTGGAAAGCCTCTCCAAGACCACCGATTCCACTAGACCTTTCACCTCGGCATTGCCCAGTTTGGCCTTGGTTTGGCTCTCGAACTGGGGATCTTTCAATTTCACGCTTATGACCGCGGTCAACCCCTCGCGGACATCCTCCCCCGCGAACCCTGGGTCGGTATCCTTAAGGATGTTATTACGCCTGGCGTAGTCGTTTATCGTCCGCGTTAGGGCGGAGCGGAAGCCTGTCAGGTGAGTGCCGCCATCGACGGTGTTGATATTGTTGGCGAAGGCGTAGACCGATTCGGCATAGCCATCGGTATACTGCATAGCCATCTCGATGATGGCGCTATCCACCGTCCGCTCTGTATAGATAGACTCGGCGTGCAGCACCTTACGGTTGCGGTTAAGGTAGCGGACGAACGATTGTATCCCGCCTTCGAAATAAAAGGATTGTTCTCGCTCCTCCCTTTCGTCTCTGAGGGTGATCTTCAGGCCCCGGGTGAGGAAGGCCATCTCCCGAAACCTCTGGGCTAGGGAGTTGAAGTTATAGTCTAGGGTGCGGACGATCTCCCTATCGGGCAGGAAGGTGGTCTTGGTACCCGTATCTTTCGCCTGGCCGATCGGTTGCACCTCGGTGGTGGGCACCCCTCTTTCGTATCGCTGTCGGTAGATCTTGCCGTTCCGTTTGACCTCCACCTCCAGCCACTCGGAGAGGGCGTTGACCGCGGAGACCCCCACACCGTGGAGGCCGCTAGCCACCTTGTACCCTCCCCCGCCGAACTTGGCCCCGGCGTGCAAGACGGTATGGACTATCTCCAGGGCGGACTTGTTCATCTGGGGATGGGTATCCACTGGGATGCCACGGCCGTTATCGACCACGGTCACCGTATTGTCGGGGTGGATAGTGACCTCTATCTTATCGCAAGCCCCGGCCAGGGCCTCATCGACGGAGTTATCGACCACTTCGAAGACCAGGTGATGGAGCCCTCGCTCATCGGTGCTCCCGATATACATCCCCGGCCGCCGCCGCACCGCCTCTCGGCCCTCCAGGATCTCGATATCTATGGCCTCGTATCTATCTACTGCCACTCCTTTCCTCCAACCAACTGGTATATCTATCTCGGTAGAAGATAAGACTGGCGGCCGCCAGCCCACTGCCTACATAGGCGTTCCCCAAGATCCCCAGGGCTAACCCCCAAGGGTTGCGACCCAAGGCCCGCCAGACGAAAGATAGCCCCATACCGATAACGTTAATGAGGATGATCAAGCCTAGAGAGGACCAGAGGTTACGTCGCACCACATTGATGCTATTCCAGATGGCCGAGAGCGGCCCTACATCGCTGATGACGATGGCGTCGATGGCGAAAAAGAGGTAGAACCATATCCATAGAAGAAGCGCGAGAAGCAAGGTAGAGAGGATAACTGTCAGGCTTTCGTTTAAGAGGGAGGCCAAAGTCAGGCCCATGGCCAGGGGAAACCCAAGAAGCATAGCGCCCCCTATAAAGATGAGCAAAAGGAAGATAACCCGCAGCCAGTAGCCCCAGATCCGATGGAGAAGAGCATGGTAGGGCTTCTGGCGGACATTTTGGGCGATAAGGCCCAGATATAGGCAACCCAAGAGGAGACCTAGGGGGAGGAGGACGAGAACCCAACCCAGGAATGGGAGGCCGTCATCTATCTCGATGACCATCTGGCCCAGGGGCGAAGCGGCGGCCACCCCGGCCATGAGGCTGGGAACCCCCAAGATGGCCGAATCGAGGAGGGAGAAGAGGTTGAAGCCCCCTAAAAGTTCTTGCCACGGGATAGTAGGCTCAGCCGGGGGCAGGTAAAGAGAGACACGTTTGATGAGAGGGAGGGGGGAGAGCCTAGGCCCTAGCCATAGGTAGAGGTCTAAAGCCACGGGGATAGCCAGGACCCACAACTGCTGAGTTATAAGGCTGAAGCCTAAAGAGAGCGTATCGATGACGCCTGGACGCTTTTTCACGGTATAGATTGTATCACATTTGAGGGAAACTTAAAAATCTCTAGGCCGTTGCGTAATACTATGTCGAGTAATCACCCCAGTCAGAGCCGCAACAAAGGGTCGCACTTGCGGCCTTGAATAGATGCTGGTCGATCTCTGGCTTACTTCCTGCGTTTTCGCCCTTTATGCTTGATCTTAGCACAGGTTAGAAAGCCATCGTAGTCTAGATTAGCGAGTTTCAAGATATTATCGAAAGTGCCCTTAGGGATTTCCTTTTCCCCTAAGGGCACTACCGTTACGTCGTGAGTTCCGTCCGGTCGTTGCCTTTCTAGTGATTGATGACCCCGCCTTGACTTCTGAGCCAATTTAAAGCCACAGCGCAACAGAGCATTGATAATCTCATCGCTTGAGAATAGACGTTGCTTGCTCATGCGCACGTGGCGTGCAAGGGCATTACGGTGGGCTGGATAATGCTGCCTGCCGGGAATTTGGCTCTTCGCACTTCCAGCTCAGCAGGTTCATAGGAATATACTCGTACTCCTTTCTCCTTCAATACCAGGCGACATTCGCCCAAATCCTCAAGGGTATTGATATATACCTCTGTCGCATCCATCAGATTTTCAACTGCCTCTTCCCTGTCATGGCCAAAACTTGCCGTCCCCAATTCCAGGCACTTTGACACGTAGTACTCTCCCTCGCGTTCAACCACAAACGTCACAATTATATACTCCATCTCTCTCCCCCTTTCTTCTCCTCCTCACATATATTATATGCCAAAAGGGCTATAACCAATCTTAAAATTTACAACAAGTGATATTAGACATTGTTATCTAACTTGAAAGAGATAACAAGATGTGTTATACTCTAATTGTGGAGGTGGAAAATGAACACAAGTGACGCTATCGATTATCTTCAAAAGAAGATACGTTCTTACGAGGCCAAGATTAGTGAACTTCAAGCCCAACGAGATACCCTGGAAGCCGCTATCAGGGAGACTCAAGCACTGTTGAACTCAGCCCAAGTCCTATTGAAGGACGAGCTCCAAGCCACCAGGAAGGCAAGTGGTGTCGAGGTATCATCTCTTCCACTCGCTGCGAGACTAGCGAATCTCAATCTCACTGAATCGATCTTCGAGATTGTAAACTCAAGTCCAGGTCCCATTCATGCCGATCAGGTATTGAAGAAACTGCGCGAGGCTGGAAAGGCTCCCAAGGGCAAGACGCCCAAGAACTCCGTTGTTAGTATTCTGCACCGGGCGGTCAAGCAAGGTATGTACGACAGAGTCGGACCGAATCTCTTTGCCCCTATCAGAGAGCGAGAAGAAGCGCCATGAGAATTGTATGGGCCTTTCATGGCACTTCTTTATAGCCGCAGATTTGTATGGCCAATAGCAGGAATGTGTAACCCTGTAGAGAGAGGGGGCAAATCCCCCTGGGGCTTGCAAAGAGGCGTGAAATATGGTATTATGAAGCCACCAGGTTGAGAGGAGGTTTTTCCAACCGCACAGCGGATAATAAGAGACCCGGTGTAGAGGTGACCCTGACCGAAAGGCTGGGCTGAAAAGGGGAAGTCCGGTGCAAGGCCGGCGCTGTCCCGCAACTGTGATGGGGCGTTCTCCCTAAGCCAGGATACCTGCCTCCACCGAGTTCCAAGAACCTTCGCGAGAAAGGGGGCGGGAATATGTTGGCCAGAGAAATTTAGCCCCCTTGTCTAAGCAAGGGGGCTCTAATTTTATAGGAAATCTTGTACGGTCTTGGCCATGGAGGAAAGAATGAAAATTAGGGTTTTCACCCTAGGGTTGATGATAGTTCTAGCGTTGGCTGTGGGTTGTGCTCAGGCCACACCCACTCCTACTGAAATGCCGACCATTACGGTGGTAGATGACGCCCAGAGGACGGTGGAGATCACAGGGGTGCCGGAGCGGATCATATCTTTGGCTCCCAGCAATACGGAGATCCTCTTCGCCCTTGGTCTAGGGGATAAGGTGGTGGGGGTCAGCGATTTCTGCGACTACCCAGAAGCGGCCCAAAAGATAGAAAAGGTGGGGTACGTCGAGCCTAACATGGAGAAAATCGTCGATTTGGAGCCGGATTTGATCCTCTACATAGGGGGCGCAGCCCAACTAGAGAAGGTCCAAACGATGGAGGATCTGGGCTTGACCGTCTTGGTCTTGGCTCCTTCGGATATCGAGGCCATCTTGGCCGACTTCGAGTTGGTGGGGCGCGCCACAGGGAGCGAGGATGAGGCCGCTCTCCTGGTGAGCCAATTGAGGGCTCGGATGGATGAGGTGCTTTCACGGGTGGCCCAGGCGGAGAGAAAACCTCTAGTCTTCTATGAACTGGATGCCACAGATCTCGGAGGGCCTTGGACCGCTGGCCCGGGCTCCTTCATCGACACTCTAATAACCATGGCTGGCGGCCTCAACCTTGGAGCAAGCGCGGAGATGGAATGGGCCCAGTTCAGCACCGAGGAGATCATCGCCCAGGATCCGCAGATCATCATCCTTGGGGACGCCAATTATGGGGTGACCGTGGAATCGGTGGGAGAGCGTCCTGGTTGGGAGGTGATCACCGCGGTAAAGGAGGGAGCGATCTACCCCATCGACGATAATCTAGTCAGCCGCCCGGGCCCTCGCATCATCGATGGCTTAGAGGCATTAGCCAGGATAATACACCCCGAGATTTTCGAGTGATCTTTCAGGCTAGGGGGCCTTTGGCCCCTTAGCCCAGGAGAGAGGCATTGGTAAAGAGATCGCTGACCGTCCTTCCCTTTCTCAGCGGGCTTCTCATCGTAGGCGTGGTATTGGCGGCCTCTCTGGGGGCGGTGGTAGTGCCCTTCGATCAGGTAGTGCGGCTTCTTCTCAGCCGCCTGCCAGGAGTTGACATCTCGCCCACCTGGTCAGAGGGGGCAGAGGCTATCATCTTACAGATCCGTCTGCCCCGGGTGGTGGCTGCCGTGGTGGTAGGTTTCGCCCTGGCGGCGGCGGGGGTGATCTTCCAAGGGCTTTTGCGGAACCCCATGGCCGACCCTTATATCATCGGCACCTCCGGAGGAGCCGCCCTAGGGGCCACCGTGGCTCTCCTCTTGCCGGTGCAGATCGTCTGGTACGGCTTCACTTTGGTGCCTTTGGCCGCTTTTGTAGGGGCTCTAACGGCGGTGGTGGTGGTCTACAATCTGGCTCGGGTGGGACCCCGAACGCCGGTGACCACTCTGCTTCTGGCCGGATTCGCCGTCAGTTCCATGTTGGCGGCAGTGATGTCCTTTCTAATGATATTGAGCGGCGCGGGGCTGCGGCGGATAATCCTCTGGACCATGGGTGGGTTAGGAGGGGGGCGATGGGAACAACTGATGATCGTCACTCCCTTGATCCTTGTGGGGATGGGCTGGAGTTACCTCTGCGCTGGTGACCTGAACGCCTTCGCCTTAGGGGAGGAGCAAGCGGCCTATGTGGGGGTGCCGGTTGAACGACGGAAAGTGACCCTCCTGATCCTGGGCTCCCTCCTTACGGCCACAGCCGTCTCCGTAAGTGGATTGGTGGGCTTTGTGGGGTTAGTGATCCCCCATGCGGGGCGGCTAATCTTAGGCCCGGATCATCGTCTGCTCCTACCTGCCGCCGCCCTTCTGGGAGGGCTCTTCTTAGTCCTATCAGACCTTTTGGCTCGGCTCCTTCTCGCACCTGCGGAGTTGCCAGTAGGGATCATCACCGCCCTTGTGGGTGCTCCCTTTTTCATCTATCTTTTGCGGCGCACAAAGAGGGAGTATGGTTTCTGAGGAGGAGGTATGGGGAGGCTGATTCTGATCCTGGGTGGTGCCAGGAGTGGGAAAAGCGCTTATGCCCAAGAGATAGCGAAGAGGCTTAGTCAAGGGGAGCGAGAGGTGATCTACATAGCCACCGCGGTGGCCAAAAATGAGGAGATGGAGGAGAGGATCGCTAGACACCGAGCAGCACGTCCTCCCTCTTGGAAAACAGTTGAAGTGCCCAAGAAGGCAGCGAGGGTCATTGAGGAGATAGGGGAAGAGGGTCAGGTCATAATCCTCGATTGCCTTACCCTTCTAATCAGCAACCTGATGCTTGACAAGGTAGATGGCGAAACCACGGTTAGGGAGGAGGATATCCTAGACGAGGTTGAGAGCCTAATCCAAGCGGCCAAGGGGGTTAAATCCGAGGTGATTGTAGTCTCAAATGAGGTGGGCTTGGGGGTAGTGCCGACGACGAAAGTAGGGTGCCTCTTCCGCGACATAGCGGGAAGAGCCAATCAGTTGGTGGCTAGGGGGGCGGATGAGGTGTATCTTATGTGGGCGGGCATAGCGACGAGGGTAAAAGGGTCATGAGAAAGTTGTGGGAAATGGTACGGATAGTTGAACCCCTCGATGAGAAGGCTATGCAAGAGGCTCGCTTACGACAAGAAGTTCTGACTAAGCCCCAAGGCAGCCTGGGCGTTCTAGAGTCGCTCTCTATCCAGGTAGCCGGGATCAAAGGTACAGCCTCGCCCCGGATCGAGAAGAAGGTAATTGTGGTCATGGTGGGAGACCATGGCGTGGTCGCCGAGGGGGTGAGCCTTTATCCGCAGGTGGTTACCTCACAGATGGTTCATAATTTCCTTCGCGGGGGAGCTGCTATTAACGTTTTGGCGAGGCATGTTGGTGCTAGGGTGGTAGTAGTCGATATGGGAGTGGCCGTTGAGTTGGAAGAATGCCCAGGGTTGATGAGGAAGAAGATCGCGCCCGGGACGAAAAACATCGTCAGAGGTCCGGCCATGAGTCGGGAGCAGGCGTTCCGTTCCCTCGATGTAGGCATCGAGGTGGTGGAGGAGGAACTGGCCAAAGGGGGAATAGATATCCTAGCCACGGGGGATATGGGGATTGGCAATACCACGCCTTCAACCGCCATCCTTTCAGCCTTCACCGGTGCGCCTGTGACTGCCGTGACTGGCAGAGGAACGGGTCTTAACGACCAACAACTTCAGAATAAGGTGAGGGTCATCGAAGAAGCGCTCTCGGTTAACGTGCCGAATGGTAAAGACCCCATAGATGTCCTGGCCAAAGTAGGGGGCTTCGAGATGGGAGGTATCGCGGGGATGATCATCGGGGCAGCCGCGAATCGGGTACCGGTGGTCATCGATGGTTTAATTTCGGGGGCTGGTGCTCTCCTGGCGGTTAAACTTCAGCCTAGAGTGAAAGGATACCTTATCACCTCTCATATCTCGGCCGAAATCGGGCACGGTGTGATGTTAGAAGAGATGGGCCTTGTTCCTCTCCTTGATCTTGGCTTACGCCTTGGCGAAGGAAGCGGGGCAGCTCTGGCCATTTCGCTCGTTGAGGCAGCGGTGAAGATACTCAACGAGATGGCTACCTTTAACGAAGCGGCTGTCTCGCAGGCTAAGGGGTAGAGATGGCCTTTCTCGATGCCCTTCGATTCCTGACCATTATCCCCATCTCGAGGAGGCACATTCCCCAGGGGACCGAACTAGCCTCTTCCATGGCCTACTTCCCTTTAGTAGGCGCAGTTCTAGGCTCTATCCTGGCTCTTGTGGATATGCTCCTGAGCCACTCTCGCTCTAACTCTTTGGTGGCCGCCTTCATTGTGGTGACCTTGGTGATTCTCACCGGTGGCCTGCATCTAGATGGCCTGGCCGATACTATAGACGGGCTATTTGGTGGGAGGAGCCGGAGGGAGAAACTGCGCATCATGGAAGGTAGAACCATTGGAACCTTTGGCGCCTTGGCCTTACTCTGCACACTCCTGCTTAAGTTCGCCTTATTGATGGAACTCCCCCCTCCTTTGAGGAGAAAAGCCCTCTTTCTTGTTCCCGTATTAGGCCGCTGGGCTATGGTCTATGCGGCCCTTTTGAGCCCGGCGGCCAAGGAAAGGGGAATGGCGTCAGTTTTTAAGGCGTGTGGTCTGGGGAAGGAGTTCGCTCTAGCCACTATCACGGCCGTAACCCTTTCCCTTCTTTTCGGGGCCTGGGGGTTAGCGCTTCTAGTTGGCATTTGGTTGGCGACGACACTCTTGAGTCGAGCCATCGCTCGCCAACTAGGGGGTTTGACTGGCGACACCTACGGAGCCCTTTGCGAAATAGACGAGGTTTTTGGTTTAGGGTTGTTCGTTCTTTTAGCCGGCTTCATATAAAAGGGTTTTCATGTGAGGGGATGACCATGAAAGAGAGTACAATCGATTGGGGTTCTGTAGCATCCTCCGAGGAGTATCTCCTTGAGGCACGAGGGGTAGATTTTTCCTATTATGATGGCCTGGTCATCAAGGGCGTGAGTCTCGGTTTGAAAAGGGGGGATATGGTGGGCCTTATCGGTCCCAACGGTTCTGGGAAGACCACCTTGCTCAGGATCCTGAGCGGCTTCTTGTCCCCCAAATCAGGAAGTGTCTACCTCTCAGGGCAGGATCTGGGAGAGATGAGCCGGCGGGATATCGCCCGCCTCATCGCCGTGGTGCCCCAGGAAGTGGAGGTGCTTTTCTCCTTCTCTGTCTGGGAGATGGTTATGATGGGGAGGACGCCCCATGTCGGTCGCCTGCTGGGAGCGGGACGACGGGATAGGGAGGTGGTAGAGCGGGTGATGGAGCGGGTAGGCATCCAGCACCTGGCACAAAGGCCCTTCCAGGAACTTTCCGGGGGCGAACGACAGAGGGTGATAGTGGCCATGGCCCTGGCCCAAGAGCCGGATATCCTCCTCTTGGACGAGCCCACGGTACACTTGGATATAAGCCATCAAGTGGAGGTCTTGGAACTCTTGAGGAGGCTCAATGGGGAGTCCGGCCTTACAGTGCTGGCCACCATGCATGATCTCAATTTGGCGGCCCTCTATTTCGATAATCTAGTGTTGCTTGACGAGGGAGAGATAGTTAGCCAGGGGACTCCTGAAGCGGTCTTGCAAGAAGCGAAGATTCGTCAGGTCTTCGAGGCTTCGGTGGAGATCCAGAAACATCCCACTCTTGGTGTTCCCCATATGGTGATCCTCCCCCCGCCCCGCTGACGCCCCTGTAAGGAACTTGACATCTCAAATCGATAGAGGTATCCTTTCTTCGACCCCCTGGGGCGGAGTTGACTTTGTTCAAGCCTATCTTGAAAGCCAGTGTACTTCTAGCGTTTCTTTTCCTAGTCGCCTGTAGCGAGACCCTTTTTGAGGGTGTGACACCGGGATGGGTGGTTACCCTGACGCCTACCAGCGCACTCAACCCTCCAACCGCGATGTCCTCTCCCACTTCGACCCCTGAAGTTCGTAAGAGTTTTATCCCTCTAGCCGTCATCTCGGAGGGGAGGGATAAGCCCCGCGGGAACCCCTCGGCCTACAGCCGGCGGGGCATGGTGCGGGCCCTGACATCCTCCCTTCCCACCCCGACCATTACGCCCACCGCGATGCGCTGTCTCCTCCCCGATGGCGTGCTACGGGAGGCCACGGTGCCCATACTCATGTACCATCATGTGGGGGAACCCCCTCCGGGAGCGGATGCCATCCGCCTGGACCTCACCGTTTTACCTAGCCAGTTCGAGGCTCAATTGGCCTACTTATCTGAGGAGGGGTACGAAACGATCCACCTGAGCGATCTAATCATGCATCTACAGATGGGGCGCCGTCTCCCCCTCAAGCCGATAGTCATCACCTTTGATGACGGATACCACGACATCTTCACCAACGCCTACCCCCTCTTGAAGGAGTATGGGTTTGTGGCTACTTTCTTCATCATCACCTCGCTTGCCGATGAAGGTCGGGAGGAGTATCTCTCCTGGGAGGAGATAAAGGCCCTTCACGCTGCGGGCATGGAGATAGGGAGCCACACCTACACCCATCCAGATCTGAGAGGGCAACCCTACGACTATGTCGTCTGGCAGATTCTGGGGTCTAAGGAGGCGATAGAGGCGCGCATCAAAGAGCCCGTGCGCCTATTCGCCCACCCTTCGGGAAGGCACGACCAGCAGGTGGTCGAGGTCCTCCAGAGCACAGGTTTCTGGGGGGCGGTCGCTATCAGCCAGGGAGCCCATCAATCTTCAGATCGCATCTTCGGGTTGCAGCGCATCCGGGTGCGGGGCAGTTACAGCCTGTGGGATTTCGCTTACTGGTTGAACTATTGGTTAGAGAATTCCGAGTAGAAGCGTGCCTCTTCTAAGTTCTCTGCTCTCTCGAGGAGTTCTTTGATAGTAAGGCCCGAGAGGGGGTGTACCAGGTCTGGGGCTATCTCCTTGAGGGGAACCAACACAAAGGCCCGCTCTGGTAGGCGGGGGTGGGGGATGGTAAGGTCTGGGGAATCGAGGATGAGGCCATCGTAGAGGAGGATATCGATATCTATAAGTCGAGGGCCGAAACGGCGACTCCGTTTCCGGCCCACTTTTCTTTCTATAGCCTTGACGAACTTCAGGAGAGCCTGAGGAGATAGGCCGGTCTCTACGGAACAGACGCAATTGAGGAACCAGGGTTGGTCTTTGTAGCCCACCGGTTCCGTCTCATAGAGAGAGGAAACCTTAAGTATCCTTGCCTTTTGCCCCACCATCTTGAGGGCCGAGACAATGTTTGCCTTTCTTTCGCTTAGGTTTGACCCCAGGCTCAGGTACGCGGTGGCCATCTGCTAGTGCGCGATGCGGTGATTTGGGAGACCACAAATGCCTCCCCTACCCAAATACCTTCTATGCTCAGTCGAGTCCTTCTCTATTGATCTTTGACCCTCTCTATCCTCGCTCCTACGGCCCTGAGTTTCTCATCTATCCTTTCGTATCCCCGGTCTATCTGGCCGATATTCTTGATGACGCTTTGCCCTTCGGCGCAGAGGCTGGCCACAACCAGGGCCATCCCCGCCCTGATATCGGGGCTCTCCATAACCTCCCCATGAAGCCTAGCCGGCCCCACGACCACTACCCGGTGAGGGTCGCAGAGGATGAGGCGGGCTCCCATGGCGATCAGCTTATCCACGAAGAACATTCGACTCTCGTAGAGTTTCTCGAAGAAGAGGACTGTTCCCTCCGCTTGGGTAGCCACCACTACAGCGATGCTCATCAGGTCAGCGGGAAAGCCAGGCCAAGGGGCATCGTCTATCTTAGGGATGGCCCCATGAGCGTCGGCCACCACTTTAAGGGAGGTGTGGCGGGGCACGAAGAGGTCGTTACCCCTAACTTCTACCTCGATGCCCAACTTTCGAAAGACGAGGAGTATCATCTTCAGATGGTCGGGCTGGCCGTTTTTAATGAGAAGTTCCCCCCCGGTGATAGCGGCGCAGGCGATGAAACTTCCCACCTCTATATGGTCGGGCTCTATCTCGTATTCGCCACCGCCCAACCTATCTACCCCCTCGACGACTAAACTATTGGACTCCAGCCCCGAGATCTTGCCCCCTAGTCGGTTGAGGAAGTGGGCCAGCTCTTGGACATGGGGCTCGGAAGCGGCGTTCCTTATAATAGTGGTCCCTTTGGCCAGACAGGCGGCCATGAGGGCGTTCTCCGTCCCCGTGACGCTGGCCTCATCTAGGAATATCTCCCCCCCTACAAGTCCCGTGGTGCTCATTTCATAACGAGAGCCTACCCCGATCTGAACGCCCAGGGATCTGAGGGCCATAAGGTGGGTATCTACCCTCCTTCTCCCGATAACATCGCCGCCGGGCGGAGGCAAACTGATGGCTCCACAACGGGCTAGAAGAGGGCCCGATACGAGGATAGAGGCACGGATCCTCCCTGTTAGTTGGGGATCGATCTCCGTACTCCTCACCTTACGGGCGCAAAGGGCCAATTCCTTGTCGCCCAATTTGTGAACCTCCACCCCCAGGGAGACCAAGATCTCCACCATCGTTTCCACGTCCTTGATCTGGGGGAGGTTACGGATGACCACCTCTTGATCGGTGAGGAGGGTGGCGGCCAGGATGGGCAAGGCAGCGTTTTTGTTACCACTGGGGGTTACTGTTCCTTTCAGCGGGTATCCACCCTCGATGATAAACCTGTCCATAATCAGCCACCCTTCGAAGGATCTAGAACGTTTACCCTTTGGGCGATACAGATGATAGAGGTGCCGAAGGGCAGGTTTAAGAGGCGAAGGAGCACCGCCTCTAGCCAGCCCAGGCTGGCAAGAAAGGCGTTCAGAAGAGGAGGGGCAGGCTCCATCTCTACCTGATAGGCCTCCTCGTCGATATGTGGCGCTTTGAGTTGGGGCCTCCTCCCCGAAAGCCGCTCCCAGAAGACCCGGAGGAAAGCCAGGGGGGAGACAAAGAAATTGTTATAGGTTGTGCGCCGGGGGGTGAAGCCCACGCTCTTCAATTTCTCATGAAGTTCACTTTTGGTATAACGGCGGTGGTGCCTATTGATCTCGTCGTTGGCGCTCCAGAGCCAGCCGAAAGCGGGGACGGTAGCCACCAAGAACCCCTTGGGAGCACAGACACGATAACATTGGCGAAGGACCAAAAGGTCGTCCTCACAATGCTCGATCACATCCAAGGCCGCTACCAGATCGAAGGCTTGATCTGGGAAGGGCATCTCCTCGGCAGAGGCGAGTCTAGCCTCATACCCCCTTTGGCGGGCGACCTTCAGAGGCTTGGGGTTATTATCGATGCCTAAAACCCGCCCATACCGGCCCAGGTGGTGGATCATGTTCCCCGCTCCGCATCCCACATCCAGGATTTCAAGGTGGCGACGAGGAAGGGTTCGGTCCAGCAGGGCGAAGAGAGCCCTAGTGCGGCTGGCGAACCACCAATGGGCATCTTCCTCCAGTTGCTTTTGGGCTAGAGGGACCGTGGCTTGGATGATCGTCCACCTCCTTCAGGCCCCATTATAATGGCAACCGTTCTAAGGTTCAAACGGTTATTCCAAGGGTGAGCAGCTCTAGACTATCTCTCCGTAGACCCCTTCCAGGATAGGGGTGATGGATCTCCAATCGTATCTTTCCGCCAGCCGACGGGCGGCCATCCCTAAAACGGTTCTCTTTTCCCTGTCTTCCCACAGTTCCAAGAGCCTTTGGGCGAACTCCTGCGGCTCATCGGCGACAGCTACCTCCTGGCTTGTGGCCCCGATCCCTTCGCACCCCAGAGAGGTAGAGACTATAGCCTTGCCCATAGCTATGGCTTCCAACACCTTGAGGCGGGTTCCTCCTCCTACCCGCAAAGGGACCACATAGAGGGTGGCTCGGGCGATATAGGGACGCACATCAGGGACGAAGCCGGTCACCTTGACTTGTGGGTCTTGGAGGAGGGGAGAGAGTCGAGGCGAAGGGTTCCTCCCTACCACTAAGAGCCGGGCTTGGGGGAGCCTACTTTTCACCAGGGGCCAAACCCGCTCGAAGAACCAAAGAACGCCATCCACATTGGGGCGGAAATCCATCTTCCCGGTGAAAACCAGGCTGCCATTGGTCTCCCCCTCCGCCGGCTGGTAATACTGAGTGTCTACACCGTTGGGGACAACACTCACTGGGAGGCCCGGAACCAGGCGGCGGAGAGCCTCTTTATCGGCCTCGGAGACCACTACCACCCGATCTGCTCGGCGACAAGCCCATGCCTCGTAGCGACAAAGTTTGCGCCACTGAATGAGGGAGTATAACGCTCCCAGCCAGCGGAGGTGTCGGAGATCTGTTTCCAAGGCCCGTTTCTGTAAGAGATACTCGGCGTTGATATCATCGAAGATCAATCGAGGGGGTCTAACATCCGATGTGTATTCGATGACCGTAGGGATGTATCTAGCCATCTCTATCGCTTCCACTTGCACCAGGTCGAACCCTTCCCTTTGAAGGAAGGCCCTTAGTTTGAGATCGAACTCCGATGAAGGGAGGCGCAGGGCCATATCGGGCAGGGGCGAGAGGGGAACGGAGAGGAGGCGTTGTAGGGTGGAACGATGGGGGGTGGGGAGGGTCTCGATTTGTGAGCAGAGGTCGAGGAGGGGACCGGCCTCGGCTAGATCGCTTTCCTTGGTAGAGAAGGAAAGAAGGTGGATCTCATGCCGGGGAGCCAGGTTCTTGATAAGGTTAAAACTCCGGATACTGGCTCCTCGGTCAGGGGGGTAGGGTAGTTCCGGGGTGAGGAAAAGGATCTTCACGCTAGGCTCCGATAGAGGGCCAAGGTCTCTCGAGCGGCTTTCTCCCAAGAAAAAAGGCGGGCTCGTTTTAACCCCTTCTCCCGGAGTTCGGCTCGCAGCGAACCATCGGTAAGGCCCCTCCAGATAGCCACGGTCCAGCCAGGCTCATCTTCGGGGTCGACGAGGAGGGTGGCATCCCCTACTACCTCGGGGAGGGAGGAGACGTTGGCCACGACAGCAGGGGTGCCGCAGGCCATCGCTTCCAGGGGCGGGAGCCCGAACCCCTCATAAAGAGCGGGGTGGACTAGGAGTTGAGCGGCGTTATAAAGGAAGAGGAGATCTTGCACAGAGACCCGGCCCAGATAGAGCACCTCCTCCTTCAGGTTCAGTTCCTCGGTGAGGGCGAGGATCTGGTCGTAAAGCCAACCCCATTCCCCTACCACGACCAACCTCACTTCGGGCTTGTATTGATCTAAGAGTCGGCGGAAAGCGCGGAGGAGGGTGGGGAGGTTTTTGCGGGGTTCGAGGGTGCTCACAAAGAGGATGAAAGGGGCAGATATCCCATACCTTTGGGCACACTCTTCCTGAATTTCCCCTTTGTCTTCCAAAGGGCGATAGGCGGGGTTAGCGGCCTCGTAGACCACGGTGATCTTGCTCGGGGGGACCCCCAGGAGGCGGATGGCGTCCTGTTTAGTGGCCTCGGAGACGGCGATTATGTGATCGGTATAACGCACCGCCTGATCGATCTGACCGTAGTAGCGGGCGCTCTCGGCGGTAAGGAAGTGGGGATACAAGAGGAAGGCCAGATCATGGATGGTGATGATCGATTTGCAGTTACGCCGGAAAGGGGGGATGAAGTCAGGGCTATGGAGGATGTCGAGGCCCAAGCGGCCGATCTCCAGGGGTAGGGTCCACTGTTCTAGGCGATGGTGGCTGGGGGTCCAGAGGGAGCGGCGGGAGAAATTCCCCCCTTCCACCAATACCGTCTTATCCTTGCGGCTTTGGAGGATGGAAAAATCGTCCTCCCTATCAAGGTGGGCTAACCCCCTGACTAGGTTCAAGATATATTGGCCGATGCCCGCTTGGCTATAATAGACCAGCCGGGCATCTATGCCGATACGCATAGGCGAATACCCTTTGAGGATCAGTAGAGACCTTATCATTATAACCCCCCCAACCTGGGGAAGCAAATCAGGATCTTAATTCTTCACCACTACGCTCGGGGTGAGCATATTGAGGTCTCTCTTTCCTTTGGAAATCGTTCTAGTTGTGGTAGAATAGCGGTACAAAGGCCGTGGGAGGTGCGCATGCCTAGAGAGACGCTAGATGAAGGGATTAAGGCGCTCCAGGATGAGCTTTTGAAGATGGCCGATCTGGTCGATGAGGCGATAGGGCGAGCGGTCAAATCCCTGGCCGAGAGGGACGAGGGTTTGGCGGGGAAGGTGATCGCTGCTGACGAGGAGATCAATAAGGCTCAACGAGAGATCGAGGAGAGATGCGTCGTCCTCATCGCTACTCAGCAGCCTCTAGCCAGCGATCTACGAGTTATCCTAGCCATCTCCGGCATCGCTACGGAATTAGAGCGCATGGCCGATCACGCCAAAGGTATCGCGGAACTCACCATACGTTTGGCCCCCCAGCCCCATCTGAAGCCTTTGATCGATATCCCTCGCATGGCAGAGAAAGGGCGATCGCTTCTTCGGGAGCAGCTAGAGGCTTTCCTAGCCCACGATGCAGAGAGGGCCAGGTCCTTAGCCAAGCAAGATGACGAGATGGACGCCCTCTACGATCAAATATACCGGGAACTCTTGATCTTCATGATGGACGATCCTCGGACCATCACTCGGGCTACCTATCTCATCTGGGTAGCCCATGACCTGGAACGGATAGGAGACCGCACCACCAATATCGGCGAGCGGGTGGTCTTCATGGCAACAGGGGAGGTGGAAGAACTCAACCCTCCGCCGCAGACGGAGAGCAAGCATGGATGAGACAAAGGAGCTTTTGGCCTGGCTTGATGAGGAGCAGCGGCGAGAGAAAGCTCTACTTAAGGAGTTGCGCAAACAGACGGAGGATCACGCGGCTCACATCGAGGATCTCGTTAGCCGCTTAGGGGAGTTAGAGGGCAGATTGGCTCGTCTCCAGGGTCAGTTAGCCCAACTCCCTAGCCTGGATGAGACCTTGTCGCGGGTGAGGGCGGAGGCGAGCCTCGTGGTCCGCGAGGCTCGAGAGGAGCGACGCCGAGCGGAGGAGCAAGCAGCGGCGTTGCGCCAGCGCGAAAGGGAGAGCGTGGCCCAGGCTCTGGAGAAAGTTCGAGAGGAGATCACCTTTCTCCTGGAGAAGAAAATGGAACCCCTTGATTTTCAAAAGTCTGAACTACGGAGGCTGTCGGAGGCTATGGGGGGCCTGAGGGAGGAGATCTCCGGCCTCCGAGAAATAAGCGTTGCTCAGGGGAGAAAGATAGGGTATCTGGAGAGCAGGGTCGATAAGGGCGCTCAAGAGATCGCAGAGTTAGGAGTTATACGGGAGGAGATAAGGAAAGATCGCGAGGGGTTCCTGGAGGATCTACGGAGGTTGAAGGACGAACGTCAGAAGGAGATAGCGGCGTTGCGCCAGGATAGAGCGGCCTGGCAGCAGGAACTATCCAAACAGGAGGAAGAAAGGCACCGTTTGGAGGAGTCGATTAAGGAAGCGACGAAACTATTGGCCGATTTACATAAGTTGGGGAAGGAACTGCGGGTGCGTCGAGACCAGTTGCTCCATCTGCAGCGGGTGGGAGAGGAGCGTCTTAGGCAGCAGATCGAGGAGTGGCGGAAAGAGAACGAGAAGCGGTGGGCCCAGAGTGCCGCAGACCGAGAAAGGCAAAGGGAGGAGGAGGCAAAGCGCCAGGAGCGCTTTCAAGCGATATGGCGGGTCCAGCGGGAGTATGCTGGCCGACAGATGGCCGAGTTGGAGCGATGGATCAAAGAGTTGGAAGAGCAGATTAAGGGATCTTCTTAAGGACAGTGGATAAAGATCTTGGGACCCGAATAATAGGTACGGCTGGCCACGTTGACCACGGCAAATCGGCCCTAGTGAAGGCCCTGACAGGCATCGATCCCGACCGGCTCAAGGAGGAGAAGGAGCGGGAGATGACCATCGATCTGGGCTTCGCTTGGTTCACCCTACCCTCAGGCTTGGTGGTGAGCGTCATCGATGTGCCGGGACATGAGGATTTCATCAAGAACATGTTGGCCGGGGTAGGGGGGATCGATGCTGCCTTGCTTGTGGTGGCTGCTGATGAAGGGGTGATGCCCCAGACGGTGGAGCATCTAGCCATCTTAGACCTTCTAGGGGTGAGACAGGGAGTAGTAGCCCTGACTAAGGTGGATCTCGTAGAGGATGAGGAGTGGCTAGAACTCATGGTTGCCGATGTGGATCTGTTGCTTAAGGGGACAACTCTGGCCGGTTCTAGGATCCTCCCCCTTTCGGCGGTGACAGGGCAAGGGCTCCCTTCTTTAATCGAGGAATTAGACGATTTGCTCTCCCAGACACCCCCTCGACGGGAGAGAGGTCGCCCCCGGCTCCCTATCGACCGAGCCTTCACCCTGGCCGGCTTTGGCACTGTGGTTACAGGAACGCTCTTAGATGGCCGATTTCGGGTGGGCCAGGAGGTAGAGATCCTGCCCCAGGGGCTTAGGAGTCGTATTCGCGGCTTGCAGACTCATAAGGAGAAGATAGAAGTGGCTCTACCTGGTAGCCGGGTGGCCATCAATCTGGTAGGGGTAGGCAAAGATCAACTCCAACGAGGGGATGTGGTGACTAGCCCCGGATGGCTCAAGCCTACGCGGCTCATAGATGGTCGCCTCCGTATGCTGGGCAGCGCCCCCAAACCCCTTCGACATAACGCCTCCGTAGATTTTTACAGCGGCGCCGCCCAGATACCAGCCAAGGCACGGGTTCTGGGAGCCAAGGCGATCGAACCGGGGGAAGAGGGGTGGGTCCAGTTGGTGATGGCCCGGCCCACGACGCTTTTGGCTCATGATCGCTTCATAATCCGCCGACCCTCTCCCAGCCTCACCGTAGGGGGCGGGACGGTGGTGGATCCTCACCCCCGTCGCCGTCATAAGAGGTCCCGCCCTCAGGTGATAGAGAGGTTAGAGGCTTTGGCTTTGGGCACGCCTCAGGAGGTGGTTCTCGCGGCCTTGGAAGAGAGCCCCCAGGAGATGGGGAGGCTGGTCAAAGATAGCCATCTCGAGCCAGAGGTGGTGGAGGAGGCGTTAGAGCACCTTCTCGAAGGTTCTCGGATTCTGGTATTAGGGGCCAGTGAAAGTCAATTTGTCGTCTCCTCGATCTGGTGGGAGGGCTTCCTGGCCCGCCTGGTTCATCTTATGGAGGAGTATCATAGTCGCTATCCCCTTCGCTTGGGGATGCCTAAAGAAGAGGTAAAGAGCAAACTGCGCTTCTCCCCCCGTCTCTTCAACGACCTCATGGGGCAGGCGATCAAAGAGGGAGCCGTGGCCGAGGTGGGGGCGGCTCTCAAATTGCCGGGCCACAAGGTGCGCTTCATTCCAGAGGATGAAGAGCGGGTAGGAAGGTTTCTTTCTAGACTTTCCCAGGAGCCCTACACTACTCCCTCAGTGGCTGAGTGCAAGGCTGCGCTAGGAGAGGAGGTGTTGAACGCCCTCTTGGAGCAGGGAAGATTGGTCCAGGTGAGCGAAAATACTCTCTTCTTGAGGAGCACCTATGAGGTGATGGTGGAGCGGGTGGTGGAACATCTGAAAAAGGAGGGGAACATCACTTTGGCTCAGGTGCGAGATCTCTTCTCCACCAGTCGCAAATACGCCCAAGCCTTCCTAGAATATCTGGATGCCCAAGGGATCACCAGAAGGGTGGGGGATGAGAGAGTGCTTAGGTAGGAGGAGCCCTTGCCCCTCAAGTTAGGCTTCATAAGTGAAGGGTTGGAGGAGATGGCTCGCGCTTTAAAAGGGGTGAAGGGTCAAGAGATAGAGCGGGCACGCTTCTTATTGAAGGAGACCGACCCCGCCAACCTGAGGGCCAAGATAGAAGAAGCCAAGACCTCTTGGCTCCTGGCTTGGCCTGAAAATACCCTTTCTCGAGCCTATCCTGCCCCAGAGCCTCCTTTGAACTTCAGCGTGGCGGCCACCGATGGCTCTTACATCAGACCAGATCGACATATTCCCGCTCGCTTCGTGGCCATCAATATAGGCTCGGCGCTCTTCACCTATGGCCACGACCCTATGGCACATTTAGATTCGAAGAGCCATTTCTATTTCCGGGAGGAGGAACTCCGCATCCCTCACCCCTTCAAGGACCTTTATCTGGAGGGAGAGTTTCTGGGGGCCAGACGAACGGTCTTAGAGTTGGAGGCTTTGGTAGAGGTTGCCATTCGGGGGATAAGACCGGCGGTAGGCCTTCAAGACGGTAGCCTCATCCTTTGGGGGCTGCCTACCACCGATGAGCCAGACGATATCTCGGTGCGCGACCATTTCTTACGCCCTTTCCTAGGAGCCCTCCAAAAGTTGAGGGTCCAGGGTATACCGGTGGCCAGTTACCTCAGTCAGCCTCAGAGCAAAGATGTGGTCAATTCACTGCGAGTTGAGATCTGCGATAACGAGCCGGTCGACTGCGATAGATGTTCTTATATAGCCCAGCGGGAGCGGCCTATATGTAGCGACTTAGCCGGTGTCTTAGACCGCCAGATCTTCGATTCCCTGGAGCTAGGGGAGCGCTCCGACCTCTTCCGGAGTTCATCCAAGATCCTCCGAGTCGGCTATGGTGAGTACTGGATATACTTCTTCTACCTCAACGTGGGAGGGGAAATCGCCCGCCTAGAGTTTCCCCAATGGGTGGCCCTCGATGAGGAGAAGTTGAACCTCCTCCACGCCTTGGTCTACGATCAATGCCAGCGAGGCCGAGGCTACCCCTCTGCCTTGCAGGAGGCCCATGAGCAGGCGGTCATCACCGGCCCCGAGAGGCGGGTGGTGGAGAGCCTGGTGGAGGAGGCGTTGGCTAAAGAAGGGGTGGCCTTCTTCAGGTCGGGGAAGGCTACCAGTAAAAGGGAACGAGGGGTATGAGGATCGGGGAGATCATCGAGACGAGTAGCACTGGGTTCGTGGCCGAGAGTTATCAGTTGCATCAGCCTCCCGCCCTGGGTAGCCTGGTCAAGGTTAAAGTGGATGACGAGCGAGAGGTCTACGCTGTGGTCTCCTATGGGGAGACGGGGGGGATCGAGCCCGGCCGTCGAGCGGTGCGTTGGAGCACCGATGAGGTCTTCGATGAGGCGATCTATGAGGAGCACCCCGAACTGAGGCGCACCCTGCGCACCGAGTTCACCGCCCTCTCTGTAGGGAGCCTGGAGGGAAGAGAGACGAGGCAGGGGTTGCCCTCTGAGCCCCCACCGATGCATTACTCGGTCTATGCTTGCACGCCTGCAGAGGTGGTTCGCTTTACCGAAGAACTCTACTACCTCCGTCTCCTTCTGGCTGGAGAAGGGCCGGTTCCCAGGGAGCAACTCCTAGTAACCCACTTGCGGGAGGTCTACCGGGCTCGGGGCAATGATGGGGAGTGGCTCTCCAAAGCGGCGCGGGAGATAGCCAGGTTGTTGAAACGGGACTACGATCGTTTGATGACCGTGCTTTTGGGCATAGAGCCACATAGTATGGATTGACTAGCGTTCTCCATAATGGAAGGCGGTTTTTCATTTTTGTTGGTGCCTTGTAATTGATAGAGGTGTTCAATGGAGCGTAGGCGCTTAGGTGTAGTAACCGACGGGACATTTGAGGCGGGGCTCACAGTGCGGCTGGACCCCGGCTGTTCCACGGAGGATCTGCGCATCGGCAGTTTCGTGGTTGTGGAGGGGCGTAGCCACAGATTCTTTTGCACCATCGCCGATATGCGGTTGCAGGTTACAGATGCGGGGCTCCTTGCCGACCCTCCCCGCGACGCCTCGCCTTTCGTTAGGAGGACTTTGGAGGGGATAAGCAGTTATGCCACGGTGCAGGTGAAGCCCCATCTCATGCTCGATATATCGAAAGGAGTGGGAGAAGAGACCCCGGTAGAGCCGGTGCGCACCATCCCCATGCATTTCGCCGAACTATACGAGGCCTCAGGAGTCGATTTTGCCACCGTCTTCGGCGAGGAAAGAGGGGCCTACTTCGCTATGGGGACTCCCATCACCATGGAACTCCCCATCTGCCTTCGGCTAGACCGGTTCGTGGAGCGTTCCAACGGCGTCTTCGGCCAGACAGGGACGGGGAAGAGTTTCTTGGCTCGCCTTCTCCTGGCGGGGATCATCAAATCCAAGGCGGCGGTGAACCTGGTCTTCGACATGCATAACGAGTACGCCTTTGGAGCCCAAAAGGAAGATGGGGGGTGGGTGAAGGGGCTCCGCGACCTCTTCGGCCCCCAAGTGCTCGTCTACTCTCTGGATGAGGCGTGGGGAGCCAGGCGGAACGTGGATGTGACCTTGAAGGTGGGGCTCAACCAGATAGAGTTGGGGGATGTCTTGCTTCTGGCTGAGGAACTAGAGTTGAGCCCTACGGCGGTCACTACGGCTGAGTTGATCTATGCCCGCTTCGGGAGTGATTGGATGAAGAGGCTAGTGGCCCTCGATAGCGGCGATAGTGAGGCGCTGAAGGGGTTTTGCGACCTCACGGGTGCCCAATCGGAGTCGCTGAAAGCACTCCAGCGTAGGGTGAAAAGGGTAGCCGGTCGAGATTATGTGCGAGAGGAGGTGGCCTTTTCCGCCATCGACGAGATGGTGGCCGCTTTGGATAAGGGGCGACATGTCGTCTTGGTTTTCGGCCGCCATGACACACCTCTCGACTATATGTTGGTAGCCAATATCGTGGCTCGAAGAGTGCGCCGACTATATCAAGAGAAGGTAAACAGGTATGAGAGGACAAGAGATGAGGCCGATAGGCCACAGCCTCTTCTCATCACCTTAGAGGAGGCCCATAAATTCTTGAGCCCCCAGGTCTCCAGACAGACCATCTTCGGCACCATCGCCCGGGAGTTGCGGAAGTTCTACGTGACCCTCATGGTCATCGACCAGAGGCCCAGCGGGATAGACCCGGAGGTGATGAGCCAACTAGGGACCCGCGTGACGGGTAAACTCACCGACCAGCGGGATATCGATAGCGTATTCACGGGGGTAGGAGGGCGGAGTTTCTTGCGCGGGGCTTTAGAGAGCCTGAATACCCGCCAAGAGATACTCATCTTGGGCCACGCCGTCCCCATGCCCATCATCCTCAGAACCCGTCAATACGACGAGGGGTTCTATGAGGCTATCAGAGGCAGGGGGGAAAAGGGTAGAGATATCGGGGAAGATATCGCCGACCTATATGGGGATTAGCGGAGGGTTTGTCTTAACCGCCTTTGCTCCCCGGGTGATGAAATGTAGCCTCCGAGCCTGCCTCGGACGCAAACGTCGCAGATGAACTGCGAAGCCACAAAAACTAGAGAGGCGGGAAGATGAATCCACTCAGAAAGATCACCGATGGTGTCACGGACGAGAATATTTACAGACGCATTGGCTGGATGTATCTTTCCTTCTTCCTGCTTTACGCATCGGTAACGATGTTAAGCCATTATCTGTTGCCAGAGGGCATCTTAAGAGGAAAACATCCTATCATTAGCCGATTAGAATTCTCTCCCAACTTATGGGTTTCGATGCTCCAGGTATTCGGATATAACCTTATTCCGACCTTCCTTATTATTGGGGCTAATCTACTGGCGCAAGAGTCTAGACTGTCCAAGGGAAGGTTTGTGCCGGTAGGATACACTGCATTTTGGGGGCTTACTGTTTTATTTGCTATTCTTGTAGGAACTTGGTCTTTTGAAGCCGCCGTCCCACCTCTCCATTACAAACTTGTGCGCATCTTTGATATTTTTCACCACGCTGGGCTGTTAGAGTTCTCTGCATACTTATTGGCAGCCGTGACATCATTCAAGTTTACACTTTGGTACTCTGATGGCAAGAAGATAGTAGCCAGCAGAAAATGGAAGGATGTCAAATTAACCAGGCCTGAAAAGACCTCCTTGATACTGGCGTTTGTCCTGTTATTGTGTGCTGCATTCGTTGAATCCCCTGGGATCATCCAATTAACTGGATGATAGACATTGCAAGATGATCGGTGACTATAGGGTATCCCTTGAGGCTGGTTTTGGGACCAGAGAAGGCTGCCCAACAAGTCCGAAGGAAGCACAGCAAAGGGCTTATCTCGTACGTGAAACGTCGCAGATAAACTGCGACGCTACGAAAACGTTGTAGACCCATCGCTTTTGGCCTCGGTAGAGGCCTTTTCTATAAACCCAGGAGGCGAAGGAGGCAACCCTCTCCCCCGGGAGAGGGGGTAACTGGGGTCAATTCTTCCAAGTAAGCGGCGTAAGCATCGGCCCGACCTGCCCCCTGGTCGTTTGGTGAGAGCCCCAAATCTATAGCGGTATCCATGAGAAGGGCCTTCAGTTGGGTGGGGGTCAACTCTGGCCTCGCTTGCAGGATAAGGGCCGCTATCCCTGAGGCGTGGGGAGTGGCCATGCTGCTCCCTGAGAGTTCGGCATAGTTTTCGCCCACTGGGTTGCCCAAATAGGTATCCTTAGCCCGACAGGAGATGATCCCCGCGCCGGGGAGAACGATATCCGGCTTGATCTGCCCATCGGCGGTAGGGCCTCGGGAGGAGAAATCGGCCACCTCATCCTGGTCGGTGGAGGCCCCCACCGTGATCACCTGCTTCGCGCAGCCTGGGGGGCCGATGGTGTAGGGTTCAGGCCCTCCGTTCCCGGCCGCTACGCAGACCACGTACCCCTTCTCCACCGCCAGGTCACAGGTCTCGGAGAGGGCATCGGTGCCATCGCAGGGGGGGTCGCCCCCTAGGGAGAGGTTAATGATGTCCACCTCTTGCTCTACGGCCCACTCGATGCCAGCCATCACATCGCTCATCAAGCCGGCCCCCTCCCGGCCTAAGACCTTGGCGATATAGAGGCTCGCCTGCGGCGACAGGCCGCGGTATCTGCCCTTTGAAGCCTGTCCGCTGCCGGCGGCTATCCCTGCCACATGGGTACCGTGACCATCCCAGTCTTGTAGCCCTTCGCCGGTGAAATCGGCCGTTGCCACAATCCGCCCCGCGAAGTCGGGGTGGTAGGGGTCTATCCCCGTGTCCAAGATGGCGATCTTTACCCCTTCCCCAGCATAGCCTGCCTCCCACACTCGGGGCGCACCGATGAGAGGGACCGATGCGTCGAGGCAGACTCGGACAGGGAGGTCCGGCCATATCCTCTCCACATCGGGATCGCGACTCAAATTCTCGATAACCTTCGGCGTGGTGGTGAGGGCCGCCGCGGGGATGATCCGGAAGGTGCGAGAGGGATGCGTGCTAGCCAGAAGGCTCTCTAGGGGGCGCTTAGGAAATTTCCCATACTTGACGATGATCGGGATCTGCGCATCCGCGGGTTTGGTTTTCATATCTTGAAACAAAGACCGAGCGATCTTCTCCATAACGCCTTTCAATATGGGATAGGGCTAGGGTAGAGCCCGCACCTCCCTATCCTCTTCCAGGGAAACGACCCACCCCTCTCGCAGGAGGGCTAGAGCAGAGAAAGCCTCACACTCGATGGCTAGAGCCTTGATGAGCGCCAGTTCTCGCTTCACCTGGATTCCCCTTCTAGCCAGGAGAGAACGGTAGATCTTAGGTTCGCCTCTCGTGCGTACGATGAGCCGAACCTTCGCCTCAGGCTCTTCCATCAATCGGCGCTTAAAAGATCTATCGATTTTCCCCAACTATCTTCCCTCTCGAATTATACGGAGAGATAATACCACCGCCTTACCTTGCCGTCAAGGAGTAGCGTACAGAGGGCTCAGGCTTTTCAAGGGGCAAGAGAGCGCTCACGAAACCTCAACCATCTATGGATGGCGAAGGAGAAGGAAAAAACGAGGCTGGGATTGGCTCTGTGGCCCTATCACGCGCCTTTAGCCTGCCGCATGCCAGGGCAGGCAGGACAGGCTGGCATCATCAGGGTAGGGAAGTTTGTGAATTGAGGGAAGGGAAAGGAGGAGCGTTCCTGGAAAAGCGTGACTAAGCGTGACGCGACCAGAGATACCGGCGCTTGACAATCTCTACCCTTTTATGGTATAATTTTAATGGATTTGGGTGGGTTGATCTCGCTCGTCTTTTGACGAGAAGATCTAACAACTGAGGAAGGGAGGTAGAAGCCAACAAAGCGCTTACAATTAGATAGGCTTTTTACCCCCGCCGCAAAGTGGCGGTTTTTGGTTCCCTCTTGACAACTTACCTCATCTGTGCTACTATCGTAGCGCAGAGGGTTGTACCTTAACAACTGAAGAGTGGTAGGAAGGCAGCGACCTTGGGCCTTAACTTTGAGAAAGTTCCATGGAGAGTTTGATCCTGGCTCAGGATAAACGCTGGCGGCGTGCCTGACACATGCAAGTCGAACGAACCGAGAGGCCGTTGATCGGGTTTCGGAAGGGTTCGTCCCGGAAGAGCCCGTGAGGTTTCTTGGTTAGTGGCGAACGGGTGAGTAACACGTAGGTGACCTGCCCCGAAGAGGGGGACAACCACTGGAAACGGTGGCTAATACCCCATGTGGTCTCGTATTCGGTTGCGAGATCAAAGGCTCTGGTGCTTCGGGAGGGGCCTGCGGCCTATCAGCTAGTTGGTAAGGTGACGGCCTACCAAGGCTATGACGGGTAGCTGGTCTGAGAGGACGGTCAGCCACACTGGCACTGAGACACGGGCCAGACTCCTACGGGAGGCAGCAGTGAGGGATATTGCGCAATGGGGGAAACCCTGACGCAGCAACGCCGCGTGGGCGAAGAAGATCTTCGGATCGTAAAGTCCTTTTCTCCCGGACGAGGAAGGACGGTACGGGAGGAATAAGTGTCGGCTAACTACGTGCCAGCAGCCGCGGTAAAACGTAGGACGCAAGCGTTATCCGGATTTATTGGGCGTAAAGGGCGTCTAGGCGGCGTCTTAAGTTGGGCGTGAAATCTTCCGGCTTAACTGGAAGGGTGCGTCCAATACTGGGACGCTTGAGGGCAGCAGGGGGAGGTGGAATTCCCGGTGTAGCGGTGGAATGCGTAGATTTCGGGAGGAACACCAGTAGCGAAGGCGGCCTCCTGGGCTGTACCTGACGCTGAAGCGCGAAAGCGTGGGGAGCAAACGGGATTAGATACCCCGGTAGTCCACGCTGTAAACGATGGATACTAGGTGTTGGTGGTATTAACTCCATCAGCGCCGCAGCCAACGCATTAAGTATCCCGCCTGGGGACTACGGCCGCAAGGCTAAAACTCAAAGGAATTGACGGGGGCCCGCACAAGCAGCGGAGCGTGTGGTTTAATTCGATGCGACACGAAGAACCTTACCAGGGTTTGACATGCACGTGGTAGGAAGCCGAAAGGGGACCGACCCTTCGGGGAGCGTGCACAGGTGCTGCATGGCTGTCGTCAGCTCGTGCCGTGAGGTGTTGGGTTAAGTCCCGTAACGAGCGCAACCCTCGTCGCTAGTTGTACTTTTCTAGCGAGACTGCCGAGAAAACTCGGAGGAAGGTGGGGATGACGTCAAGTCAGCATGGCCTTTATGTCCTGGGCTACACACACGCTACAATGGCCGGTACAACGGGTTGCCAAGCCGCGAGGCGGAGCTAATCCTAAAAAGCCGGTCTCAGTTGGGATTGGAGTCTGCAACTCGACTCCATGAACGTGGAGTTGCTAGTAACCGCAGGTCAGCCATACTGCGGTGAATACGTTCCCGGGCCTTGTACACACCGCCTGTCACGTCATGGGAGTCGGCGACACCTGAAGCCGGTGGGCTAACCCGCAAGGGAAGTAGCCGTCGAAGGTGGGGCTGGCGACTGGGACGAAGTCATAACAAGGTAGCTGTACCGGAAGGTGCGGCTGGATCACCTCCTTTCTAGGGAGAAGCGGCTCAACGCTTCGGCGAGGAGCCTATCTCTAAGGTCAATCATCCCGCTTCGGTGGGATGTCTACCCAAGGTTCACCTTCCTATCACTCCTCAGTTGTTAAGGTAAAGGAGGCCTATCTGCAAGATAGGCTTTTTTAGTCCTAACCCCGGAGGAATAAGCATGAGATATCGCGCTCTTCGCATCGTGGCCACTATCTACCGCATCATAGGCTGGCTCGTCATCGTGGTTGGTGTCCTCTCCTCCTGTGGCTTTGCTGTTTTCGCCGTAGCCGCCCCCCAATGGTTTACCGGTGCCATGGGGTATGGGTATGCTCCCCGAGCGGGGATGGCCGGAGGGGTAATCGGAGCCATCATCGCGCTGTTAATGGGGCTGGTTATGACCGCCTTCTACGGGATAACTATTTTGGCCATCGCCGAAGGGATACAGGTTTTCCTGGACATCGAGGAGAACACGAGGGAAATAGCCAAGAGGATAAGGGAACTGCCAGGGGTTGCAACACCACCTCTTGGCACGCCGGAATAAGTTCTTAGGGGCCCTTAGCTCAGTTGGTTAGAGCACGCCTCTGATAAGGGCGAGGTCCGTGGTTCGACTCCACGAGGGCCCATTTGGTAATTGTCAAAGGCTGAACGGGCAGATAAATCTGCTCGTTTGTGTTATAATAAGTACGGGGCCGTAGTTCAGCGGGAGAACGCCTCCTTTGCACGGAGGAGGTCAGGGGTTCAAATCCCCTCGGCTCCACTTTAGTGTGCATTTGTGAGCCATGTTATGAATAATGACCTGCTTCGCCAATTAGGTTTTTCACGGCATTATTTTCATTTCAAGGGGAAAAGTGCCGAAAAAGTAGTCCATGAGTTGTCCCGGAGGACTTTCCTCACGGATTGGTGTTATTTAAACCCCAAGCTTCCAAATGGCAAAGAACTGTGCGATTTGCTGGTTGTTTTTGATGACATCACTATTATTTGGCAGATCAAGGATCTAAAACTAGACACCCAAGGAAGGTATAAAAAATCAGAAGTCCAAAAGAATTTGCGACAGCTTTCCGGAGCACGCCGAGCACTGTTTAGTTTGCGAAAGCCGATAGAGCTAGAAAATCCCCGAAGAGGGAGAGAGCTATTTGATCCAGTCACGATTAAGGAGGTCTATCTAATATCAGTGCTCCTTGGCCCTGGCGAGGATGCTTTCTCGCTCCTGGAAGCTGTCAACGGTTACACGGTGCACGTGTTTACACGCGATTTCACTGAAATAATAATGACCGAATTAGACACTATTTCGGACTATACCCGTTATCTACGGGAGAAAGAAAGGTTAGCCGAGAAACTCAAGTGTTTGGTGGTCGGGGGAGGCGAGCAGGAGTTGTTGGCGTTCTATCTAATTAACAATCGTAGTTTTCAACCGCTGATGGAAGCACAGCTCATAATGCTGGAGCCGGGAGCCTGGGAGAGCCTACGGGGTCGCCCTGAATACAAGGCCAAAAAGGAGGAGGACCGAATAAGCTATGGTTGGGATAGCATTATCAATAGCGCCCACACGGGGTCTCCAGAATATGAGAGGGTTGCCAGAGAACTAGCTAGACCGAACCGCTTTGAACGGTGCTATTTGAGCAAAACATTCTTCGACGCATATGTGAAGGCTCATAATGATAACCAACATGATCTGTTCCGTAGGGTAGTTCCTATGAAAGGCGTTACTTACTGTTTTCTGTTTGCGGATGATCCAGAGCCAAGGGAAAGACGAAAAGCAATGCTGGGCATAATGTGTTACGTTGCTCGCGGCAAGTTTCCTGAAAACAAAAGGGTTGTTGGCATCGCTGTAGAAAAGAAGATAAGACCACGTGTTTCCTATGATTTTTGCGTCTTTGAACTCCCGGAATGGACGGACGACCATCAGAAGGAAATGGAAGAGATTCAGAGAAAAACTGGTGTTTTTGTGACCCCAACCTTTGAGCAAACTCATGAGGAGGAATATCCAACTGCGTCGAGGAAGTCAGGGGTTCAAATCCCCTCGTCTCCATTGAAATATCCCTAGAGGGCCAATGGTCAACCTCCTCACCCTCACCTCGACAGTCAACTTCCTAGCCCTAGCCATCTCCTTATGGCTGGGCTTCTATATCGTTACTCGCAGCCCTAGGCGTCGGGTCTCCTGGCTAGCGGCTCTAACCCTCTGGTCGATGACCTCCCTTTTCTTCAATAACCTCCTCCACCTCAATCTCGCCCCCGATGAAACCCTCCCCCTCTGGCTTACCTCCTTTCGAGGGACGATAGTCCCCGCTCCCGCTTTCTGGTTTCACCTTACTATTTTCTTCCTCCCTCCCAAGGTATCGAGGTGGCAACGTAACCTGGTGGCAGTGGCTTATCTGGCCGCCGCTTTCCTTGTGATCGCCGGAGGAGCCACAAACCAACTCCTGCCTGGGGTGACCGGGGCGGGCCGAGAACTGGCTTCTAGCCGCCAGGCTGGGATCCTCTATCCCTATTTTGTGGGCTTCACCATGGTTACCCTGGCCTTTGCCCTGGGCAACCTGACTTACGGCTGGCTTCGCGGAAGTGGTGAGCCTGCTGCCAGCCGTCAATCGGCAACCCTTTGGGCCGCCACCTTGCTGGGATCGACAGGAGCCGCCTACCTAGCCATCTCCATCTGGCAGAGCCTCCCTATTCCTACCCTGCCCGGAGAATTAAGCCTAGGGGCCGGCCTCTCTCTCCTGGGCTACGCCGTAGCCAGATATGACGCCCTGATAGAGGGGCGAGTCATGCGGCCGGATTTCCTCTACTCCCTCCTCAGTACCGCCGTGGTCACTACCTTCTTCCTCATCTTCACCTCCGCCCTCTACTTCCACTACGACCTCCCCTTTGCCGTCATCATTTTGGTCACCGTCTTAGCCATTATCTCCCACTCCCTTTACGACGGGATCAGGAGTTTCCTGGACCGGCTCTTTTATGGGCGCCGTTACCAGGCCCTCCGGGCCAACCTCCGCCTCTTGGCCCAGGAAACTGGCACCCATCGAGAACTGCCAGACCAACTCCAAGCCATCTTAACCGCCCTCTGCCGCTCCCTGGGAACGCCCAAGGGAGTGATAGCGATAAAGGAAGGGGAAACCCTCCGCGTGGAGGCGGCTTTACCTCTCAAACTGAGGGGGCAAACCCTCAAACCTTTGCCCTTTGAGGAGGTCACCCCCCTGACTTTCCAGATGGCAGACGAACTTCTAGGCATGGCTTTGCTCGTCCCCCTCCACCGAGGAGGTGAGGAGGTCGGCGCTTTGCTTCTCGGCGAGAGGGCAACGGGGGCCTACTCGACAGAAGAGGTGGATATGCTCGACGATCTATCGGTTCAGATGGGTGCCATTATCCAAGAGCGCCGCTTCCAGGAAGGGAAGATCCAAGAGATCGAGGCCCTGGTCAGTGGCTTCCGGGACCGAGAGCGAGAACTCCAGCGACGGCTCCAAGCCTTACTGGCTCAAGGAGGCCCTCCAGAGGTCTTGGAGGGGGAAAAGGAGTTCGTGGCCTTAGTGGAGGATGGGTTGCGCGGGCTCTTCGACTACTCCTATCTGGGGGAGCAGAAGTTGGCTCACTTGACCATCGTGGAAAGAGAACTCCAGTCTAGGGAAGCCCTTGTCACTCATCTCGACCGGGGAAAGGCGCTAAAAGAGGTGCTCGTGCAAGCCCTGGATAAACTTCGTCCTCCTGGCTCTCAATCCGATCCCCCTACCCTTGAGTGGCACCCCTTCCTCGTACTCCACGATGCATACCTCTTGGGCGAGTCAAATCGAGAGATAATGAGCAGACTCTACATCAGCGAGGGCACCTTCAACCGTACCCGCCGTCGTGCCATTCGAGCCCTGGCCAAAGCCCTTCTAGAGATGGAAGAGGGAGCCAGGCAAGAGACCTCCTAACCTATTCTGAAGGCGGTCGCAAAGCAGCCTCCCCTATCACCCCTCAGCGCCCATCAATTTCCAAGGTTGACACTTTTTGGCAGTTTGTGGTCTGTTATTGGCACCCCTTTTATGATTGAATAAAGGTGAACCAAAGGGGGAAAGGGGGTGAAAGATGAGTCGCAGGGTGTCGGTTTTGATAGGGGGTTGGTTTTGTCTGCCTTTATGACCCGTGGCTCCCTGGGTATGGAGCCACTGAGGGTTTCGTGAGCGAGTTCGATTATTAGAAAGGAGTGGAAAGTGACTACCAAAGATATCATTCGACCTTCTGGCCCCAACTACCTGCGCTGGGCAGGGCGGGTCTTGGCACTGGCAGTGGCGGTCTTCTGGCTCTGGTGGGGAGTTGGCTCCGCCTATGTCGAGGGCTTCAGTTGGATAAGCCTCCTGGCCCACTCTATCCCTGGGCTACTCATTCTCATCTCTACCCTAGTGGCCTGGAGGTGGGAGAGGATTGGGGGGAGTCTTCTCATCGGGGTAGCCGTTCTGGTCACAGGCTTTCTCCTCTGGGCCTTTATCTTCCGCGGAGGCCGATCAATGGTGGCCACCGTTTGGTTCACCATGGCCTTGCCGCCTCTGGTAGCAGGCCTGCTCTTTATAGCCTCTCGGCGGAGAGAATGGGGATGAATCGTGCATCGGGCACAGCCATCCGCATAGGTGAATCATGAATCGTAAGGCATTCAAGCCCAGACTCCCCGGCTATATCGCCGTGGGACTGGTGACCCTGACAACCTCCTTCTGGACGTTCTGGGGCGTGGGGGAGATGTATTACGAGGGTTGGTGGGGGGCGTGGTACAATCGGCTACCCTACCTGGTGCCCGCCGCGGTGTGTCTGGCTTTTACACTGATAGCACTCACTTGGCCCCGCTTTGGGGGCTGGTTGATCATTCTGATTGGCGGTGCCTTTACCGCATGGCGCTGGTGGCGACAGGCGTGTCTTGGCGGTCTGACCTTAAGTTGGATGCTGGGCTGGTTCCCAATTAGCGGCCTGCTGGTCGTCACCGGTGTGCTATTTCTTTTCGAGGGTCGCTACCAGCGACAGCGGCGCGCCCAAGGGTGGGCGCCGCCTGAAAGTTGGCTTCAGCGCAACCGGCGTTACATCGTGGCCCTAGCACCTCCACTATTAGTGTTTATCTCAGTAACTGCTCTCTTTGCGCCCTTGCTGCTGAACCGGGCTGATGACGGCAACCGGGGCACGCGGCTGATTGAAGGCAACGGTGTAACGCTAGCGTGGGCGCCGGCCGGGCCGGGTTGGTCTGAGGGGATAGGCCCGAGCCGAGTAGCGGGCAGGCTACTCCCCGGAGCGAACCTCTCATGGAACGACATCGCTCTTTACGGTGTGCCCCCGGTTGGCTTTGGAGACAAGCCGGGGTACGAAGACAGGGATGCTACAGAGGAAGATATGGAGACCACTGGTCTCTGCCGCTACCTGAGCGAGGATGGTACGACCTTGATGACCGAGCCGCAGGATATCTGGCGCATGCCCACCACCGACGAGATCGTCCGTTCTCTCGTTCAAGGCGGTGAGAACGCCAAATGCACCTGGGACGGCAAGTCCGAGAAGGCCGACTGTCGCAGGCAGCCCAACAAGGATACCCCGTTGTGGGCTCCGGATGAGTCGCCCATCTACTACTGGTCGGCCGACGAATACGATGAAGAGGAAGCCTGGTACGTCCCCTACACCGGTGGGGGTCGGTACGGTGGGGTGATCGGTCACCAGTCGAAGAACTGGGGAAACCCTCGCCACGGGTACCGCTGTGTGCGAGAGCCATAAAGGTGGGGCTACCTTTGAGCGAACTGAGACAGCGATGGGAGACGAGGTTGAGATGGCGGCACCGCATCGCCTAACACAGCATCTACCTTTAGGGCCTTCGCCTATCGGCGAACGGCTGCCGTACCTCAACCAGGACAGCAGTGGGCTGTTAGGCAAAATTGGCTTCAAGCAAGGTAGAAGGGAGAGGGTATTTCATGTGGCTTGAGGGTTTCTTTAGAACCCAACTCAGGAGACTATTGACCAAAGAGGACTACATTGCGCTTGAAAATAAGACTCCCTCCCTTGAGAGCAGATCCCAGGGCATAGGCGAATTTGGTCTCTATCTTCATATCCCATTCTGTCGCCAAATTTGCCCTTATTGCCCATACAATAAGGAGGTTTATCACCCCAAGTTAGCGGAAAGATACGCCGATGCTGTTAAGAAGGAGATCGATATCTATTCTGGGCTGATTGGTGACAGGCCTGTGACCTCCTTTTACATCGGTGGCGGAACGCCCACAACGATGCTCTATAGTGGCCTTGATGAGATCCTGGAGCACGTCTGCAAAGTCTTTAATATGCAGTGCGGCATACATTTGGAAAGCCATCCAGATGATTTGAGCACGGGCGATCTCAAGGCCATTATCTCCATGGGTGTAGAGCACCTAAGCATCGGAGTGGAAGCCCTGCAAGACCATCACTTAAAGGCCCTCCACAGACCGTATACTGTTGAACAGGTAAAGGCCGCAGTAGAAGGGGCCCTCAGCAAGGGCTTCAAATGCGTCAATGCGGACATCATTTTCGCATTGCCGAATCAGACCTACAGCGAGATACAGCAAGCGGGCCATCTCCTTGTGGAGATGGGAGTCGATCAGATCGCAGCCTACCCTCTATTCAAGTTTCCTTATACTAACTGGGCACTGATGGCTAAAGAAAAGAACTATAAAGGCGCTAGCATCTTCAAGAGAAGAAAGATGCTTGCCATCCTAGAGAGGCTCTTTTATGAAGCAGGCTTTGAAAGGACCTCTGTTTGGGCCTTCACTAGGCCAGGGGTTCCAAAGTATTGTTCTGTGACAGTGCCTCTCTACGTTGGTCTTGGCGCAAGCGGAGGGTCTTACCTCAAGGATATTTTTTATCTCAATACCTTCAATGTTCAAGAGTATATCAGAGCCCTCGAAAATGGAAGGATGCCCATTGCCCTATCACTTGATCTGACAGAAGAGATGCAAATGGCGGGATGGCTTTACTGGAGGGTTTATGAGACAAGGTTCAAAAGAAGCGATTTCAAGAAGAGGTTCGGAAAAGAATTTGATAAAGTCTACGGGAAATATATGAAGCCATTATCTCTCGTTGGATTCTTGAAGGATGATGGGGAGGAGATAGTTCTTTCTGATAACGGAACCTATTGGCTGCATCTGTTACAGGACTTCTTCTCAATAGAATACGTTAGCAGGCTCTGGGGAACTTCCAAGCAAGAGCCCTGGCCTAAAAAGGTGGTTCTATAAGAGCGATTTGTTGTAGGGATGAGTAGGAAGAGCAGAAGTTAAGCAACTGACGAGCGGATGGGGCTTTCTCATCCGCTCGTTTGTGCTATAATGAAGAGGTCTAACTGGAGAGAGGAGGTGGGCGATGGAACTGGTGATAGTGATCTTGTTGGCGGTGATTCTATTAGTGCTTCTCTGGGTGTGGTTACAGAGCAACAGTCGTCTCAGCCGCCTTGAGGAACGGGGGCTTAGCCAGGAGCAGTTGGACGCTCTTGCCCAGCGACTCTTGGACTCAGATCAACGCATCCTAGCCACCACTACTCAGACCTTTGGGGAGTTGCAATCCAATCTAGGTAAACTCTCTCAGGCCACTCAACAGATGATGGAGGTGGGCAAAGATATCGCTAGCCTAGAAGATCTCCTTAAACCGCCCAAATTGCGGGGCGGCATGGGTGAGACGCTCTTGGAGATGCTTCTGGCCGAGATTTTCCGAGGGGAGAGGTTTTACGAGTTACAATATCGCTTTCACAGCGGCGAGTCTGTGGATGCGGTCATCAAACTAGGAGAAAATCTCGTTCCCGTGGACGCCAAATTCCCCCTCGAGAGTTTTAGGCGCATTCTGGAAAGCGAGGACGAGGCGCAGCGGCGAGCGGCCCGCCGGGATTTCATCAGGGTGGTAAAGGATCACATCGATAATATCGCCAAGAAATATATCTTGCCTGATGAGGGGACCTTTGATTTCGCCCTCATGTATATCCCTGCCGAGAATGTCTACTACGAGACTATTATCAAAGGCGAGGGAGAGGAAGGTATCTTCCCCTATGCCCTGGAGAGACGGGTCATCCCTGTCTCCCCCAACTCTTTCTACGCCTACTTGCAGGTTATCGTGCGCGGGTTAAGGGGGTTACAGATAGAGGAACGTGCCCAGGAGATAATGGCCCACCTAGGACGGTTACAGGGAGATTTCGCTCGCTTTCATCAAGATTTTGAGACCTTGGGCACCCATATCCAACACGCCCGGAGCAAGTATGAGGAAGCCGACCGCAAATTGGAGCGGCTTGGCGATAAGTTGGCTACCATCGGGGAGGCTGAACGGGCGGAGTTGCCACCACCAAAGGTGGATCAACTAGAACAGGGGCAAGAGTTGTAAGGGCGGAGACCTTCAGGGAGGTTCACAACGACTATTCGACGAGGAGAGGAAGGCGTAAGATAGGTCTTCCTCTCTTAGCAGGACAGGCTCATACTGGCAGCCCCTTATGTGGCCTTCGTGGCCCGAGCGATGAAAATGGTGATGGAGACCTCTTCTCCTTTAGGGGAGTCGGTGCAACAAGAAGTGGGGGCACACTCTATAGCGACTTTCTCGACCCCGGCCTCCCTGAGCCAACTCTCTATCTCTGTCCGATCGAAGCCCAGCCAAAGATCGGCCATCTCCTCCCGCATCCATTCTTGATCGTGCTTGTCGAGATCGGTGAGGATGAGTTTTCCATCCTTCTTCAGGAGACGAGCCATCTCCTTGAGAGCCAAGGGTGGCTCTGAGATATGGTGCAGGTACATATTAGCGAAGATGGCGTCCAGGCTGCCATCTTCTAAAGGTAAGGATAGCCCATAGCCGGGCACAACTCCACATTATCAAAGCCTTGTAAGTTTCTGGCCGCCACCTTTACCATCTCCGCCGAGGCGTCGAAACCGTAGACCTTTCTCACCAAGGGAGCCAGCCCCTGGATCATGAAACCGGTCCCCGTGCCCACATCGGCCACTATCATCTCGGCAGAGAGCCCGGCCTGCTCTATGGCTGCCTCCCTCACCCTCTCATCGAAATATCCGGCGCGGAGATCGTCCCACTCTTCAGCAACTTTGTCAAAGTAGTCCATCCTCACCCCTTTAGGCGAGTTAGATATTCTCCCGTGCGGGTATCCACCCGCACGATATCGCCCTCTTCTACAAAGAGAGGCACTTCCACTATCAGTCCTGTTTCCAGGGTGGCTTTCTTGGTGGCCCCGGTAGCGGTATCCCCTTTGATCCCGGGCTCGGTTCGTGTGACCCCCAGGTCCACAGTGACGGGGAGTTCCACCTCCACAGGCTGCCCCTCGTACATGGAGATGTGGAGGGTCAGCCCTTCTTTAAGGTAATAGGCCTTCTCTCCCAAGGCCTCGGCCCCAAGCGCCGGCTGCTCATAGGTCTCCGTGTCCATGAAGTAGTAGAGATCGCCATCGGTGTAGAGGTATTGCACCTCTCGCAGTTCGAGGCGCACATCCTCGAACCTATCATCGGCGAAGAAGACCCGCTCGATGGTAGCCCCGGTTTGCAGGTTCTTAATGGTAACCCTCACCCTGGCGCTACCCCGTCCCAGGTAGGTGTGTTGATAATCGGTCACGCGATAGAGTTCGCCATCCAAGATGAAGGTCACCCCTTTCCTCAGGTCGCTGGCCAAGATCATAGACTATTCCTCCATAACAGAATACAGATAACAAGTGCAACTGCCAAAAGCAACGCCATAACGATCTGGGTAGCCACATAAACGTGCTTCGATGGAACTAAAATGGCAATAAGCCATGCCAGAGGGTTATGTTGTTTATAGTGACATCCGTGGCAAAGAACCACTAGGTTTGCTGATTGACTACTTCCTCCTGCACTCACGGGAACCTTGTGATGAGTGTTAAGGGTTGTGTCTGTGGCTCCGCATTCCTCGCACCGGTTGCCCCGCATCTTCTTCACAATAGTAGAAACCTGCGTCCATCTCTCTTTTTCCCACCCTGGATAGACATAGTGAGACTTACAACGCGGACAAAATGCCCTGCGTATTCGCTCTTTGTTTGGTATTCCATCCCACACATATCCACAATCCAAACATTCCCACTTGACGGACATGGCTTACCCTGCCTACGAATTACAAGAGCCTCTTGATCCATTCTGCCGCCACTTTGGGCAACTCTTCTACTGAGCCCCTTTGGATGGTGCATTCAGGCAAAGAATCGATGAAGACACCTCCATAATATTTGGTGAGGAGCCTTTTGTCCAGCACTACCACTATCCCCCGGTCGCTCTTGGAGCGGATAAGGCGGCCGAACCCTTGGCGGAAGCGGAGAATGGTCTGGGGAACGGCATACTGGCCGAAGGGGTCGTCGTAGGCCTCGCTCCGGGCAGCGATGATGGGGTCGTCGGGAACGGGGAAGGGAAGCCGGACGATCACTAGACAACTCAAAGCCTCGCCCATCACATCTATCCCCTCCCAAAAACTCCGCGTCCCCAAAAGGACGCTTTGGGGTTGATGGCGGAAGTTTTCCAAAATATGGTGTCGGGAACCATCGATCCCTTGGCCATAGACCTGGATCCCCCTCTCTTCCAACGGCCGGGCCAGGGCCTTATGGGCTTCCAAGAGATGGGCCTTGGAGGTGAAGAGGGCCAATGTCTTGCCCCCCACCGCCAGGCAGAGATGAAAGAGGGCCTCATTCGCAGCCTTAAGGTAGCCGGGCGTGTCGGGCTCTGGGATATCGGTGGGTATGAATACGAGGGTGGAGGTTTCATAATCAAAGGGGGAGCCCAGGGTTAGTTCTGCTGCATCTTCGAGCCCCAGGCGCTCCTGAATGTAACCGAACTCTCCCCCCGTGCGAAGGGTGGCTGAGGTGAGGAGCAGGGTCTCCAGGGGGGCGAAGAGGTTCTCCCTGAGGATATCGCCTAGGTGAAGGGGTGCGTCGTGGAGGGATATGTACTCTTCACCTGCGGCGATGGTCGCCCAGTAGATCCGTCCTGGCTGGGGTTGGGCTATGATGGCCTCCATCTCCTGGCGGAGGGTATGGAGTTCGCCTTCCCTCTCCATGAGTTCGAAGAGGAGATCTTCATACTCTTCCCCCAGGCCCAGGAGGCCTCGATGGACCAATTTTAAGCCCTCAGCCAGCCTGGCTAAACCTTGGGATAGAGGCTCCCAGGCCATCTCCACCTGAACCCAGTCGGGCTGGGCTCGGAGGGCAGAGGTGAGGCGTATCCGCTCATCGTACTGCTCGTTGCCCCGGCGGTGGCGCGCCAGAAAGTGGGAGAGGGCCTCTAGGAAGGTGCGTAAACTCTCCCTACTATTGACCACTTGTTGACGCACCACTTCTATATGTCCATCCACCTCGTGCCTGAGGGCGGAGGCTGCTCCTCTCTCCTTCAGAGAGGCGGATAGGCGGTTGAGCAAGCCGTAGGCTTTACCTCGGGGATCGATCCTCTCTAAGAGGGCATAGACCCAGCGCTGGTCGACCTCCACGCTCAATTGCTCCGTGGCTCGATCCTCTAAATGGTGGGCCTCATCTATGATAAGATGGCCATATTCGGGGAGGGCTCGGTTCTCGATCATCATGTCTGAGAGGAGAAGGGCGTGGTTCACCACGATTATATGAGCCCCCTCCGCTCTACGACGGGCAAGGTAGAAGTAACATTCTCTCAGGAAGGGGCATTTCTCTGGCTCGCAGGGCTCCTCGGCAGAGAGCCTAGCCCAGACCTGTTCCTCCCCCTCCAGGAGGTTCAATTCCAGCCTATCGCCGGTCATGGTCGTGGGAAGCCAAACCAGGATCTTGGCCAGGACGCCGATCTCTAGGGCGGTTAGCCCCTCTCGACGCTTCAAATAAGAGAATTTTCGCCGACAGAGGTAGTTACTCCGCCCCTTGAGGAGAGCGGCCTCGAACGGTAGGATCTCTTGCAGGTCGGGGATATCTTTCTTGAAGAGTTGATCCTGGAGGTTGATGGTATTGGTGGAGATGATCACGTGGCGGCCGTTCTCCACGGCGAAATGGATCGCTGGTATAAGGTAGGCTAGGGATTTTCCAATGCCGGTACCCGCCTCGATGAGGCGATGCTCCCCCTCGTTGAAAGCCCTGGCCACGGCTTTTAGCATCTCCACCTGCTGGGGGCGATACTCATAATTAGGCAGGTATCCTTCTAGGGAACCGCCTTCCTCCAAGGTGGCGCTCAAGGCCTCGACGTCAAGGGGCTTAGGGGTGGGGGTGGGCTTGAGTCGTTTCGATTCAACCGTTAGAGAGAAGAGAGGGGTGAGGAGCGCTTCCTGGCCTCTCTTGGCTACCAACTGCTCCCTTAGGCTGGCCCCAAAGGTTGCGGCCTTCTCCCTCTCCAAATCGAGGAAGAAGTGGCGTAACGGCCAATCGCTCCCCATAGCCAGCCGGTTTATCTCCTGTATGGTTTTGAGATCCAACCGCAAGGCCCTCTCCCAGAGGGCCAGGAAAACCTCCTTGGTCGTCAGCGCGTCGGCCAGGGCACGATGTGCCTCTTTTTGAGGGACCTCTAGGGCTTGGGCTAGGGCCCCTAAACTGTGGCTAGGCACATAAAGGACGAGGCTGCTTGCCAATAAGAAAGTGTCCAAGGCTTGATGGGTGGGAAAGAGGCCGTGCTTCCCTAGGAAGGCCAGGTCGAAGGCTATATTGTGGCCCACGAGGGGGTGATGGCCTACGAAGCGGGAGAGGGGTCCCAGGAGAGAGGAGAGAGTAGGAGCGGAGTCGACCTCCCATTGACTTATGCCCGTGAGGCGCTTGATATTATAAGGGAGGGGGCGGTTGGAGTTAACCAGGCTAGACCAGGTATCCAGGACTTCCCCCTGGCGGAACTTCACCGCTCCGATCTCGATGATACTATCCCGCTCTGGATCAAGCCCCGTGGTCTCGATGTCCAGGGCTACGTATATACGTGGCATATCTCCCTTTTTACATTATACAATAGACTGCCCAAAAGATAGTAAAGCCCGCCCCACATCATTGGGCGGGCTTAAAGAGGAGCGTCGTCGGCCTATCCGCTGACCTTCTTCCAGTCGGCCAGGAACCGCTCCACCCCTAGATCGGTGAGGGGGTGTTTTATCATCTGTTGAAGCACAGGATAAGGGACGGTGGCGATGTGGGCCCCGGCCAAGGCGGCTTGAGTGACATGGAGGGGGTGGCGGATGCTGGCGGCGATGACCAGGGCATCGAGGTCGTAATATTCTAATATCTCCACTATATCGGCCAGCACTTCCATGCCATCGTGGCCGATATCATCGAGGCGGCCGACAAAGGGGGAGACGAAGGTGGCTCCTGCCTGGGCGGCCAGAAGGGCCTGATTGGGAGAGAAGACCAGGGTGGCGTTGGTGCGGATGCCTTGAGCGGTCACCAGACGCCAAGCGGTCTCTTTATCTGTTTTGCACTCACCTTCCCAGGCGCAACCTGCGCAGACCGTCTCTGGTTCCTTCTTCCGTTGAGAGAAGGTGTATATCGCCTTGAGCCCCTCCTTGGTGATCGGCACCTTGATGACCACATGGGGGGACCAGCAAGCTATCTTCTCTGCCTCGGCGACCATCCCCTCCGCCTCCTCGCTCGTCACCTCGGCGCTGACAGGGCCTTGTACCAGATAGCATATCTCTTGGGCTACCTGGCGGTAGTCGCTCCGCCCCGCTATCATCATCAGCGATGGGTTGGTGGTCACCCCCCTGATGACGCCTAACTTTACCGCCTCCTTTATCTCCTCGATCTTTGCTGTGTCTAGGTAGATCTCCATGAGATCACAAACCTCCATCCATTAAGATCTTGGGTGAGCCCGATGGCAACATCTGAGAGTTTCAACCGTCCGAGATAAACTCGGAGGCTACATCGGCCCGAAGGGCTTCTTTCTCTGCCTCCTTGACCGCGCCGATGAAGTCGCGGAAAAGGGGGTGAGGCCGGTTGGGTCGGGACTTGAACTCCGGATGGAACTGAGTCCCTACCATCCAGGGGTGATCCTTGAGTTCTGCGATCTCTACCAGCCGGCCATCGGGAGAGGTGCCGCTTATGATGAAGCCCGCTTCCTGGAGCAACTCTCTGTAGTCGTTGTTCACCTCGAAGCGGTGCCTTCGCCTCTCCGAGATCAACTCCTGACCATAGGCCTTGAAGGCTAGAGTGCCGGGCAGGAGCCGACAGGGGTAAGCCCCCAACCGCATGGTGCCTCCCATCTCCGATATGCCCCTCTGCTCTGGCAAAAGGTCGATGACCGCGTATCTGGTTTGGGGATCGAACTCCGTGCTGTTGGGCTCCTCGCTCCCTAGAGCGTGACGGGCTAACTCTATGACCATCACCTGCATCCCCAGACAGAGGCCGAGATAGGGCATCTTCTTCTCCCTTGCATAGCGACAGGCTTTGACCTTCCCCTCTATCCCCCGCACATCGAACCCTCCAGGGATGACGATCCCCCCCACAGCGTCCAAACGCTCCCAGCCTCTTCCCTTCTCAAGGTCCTCGGCGTCGATCCAGTCTATCTTCGCCTCTCTATCGTGGTAGAGGGCAGCGTGGCGCAGCGCCTCTCGCACGCTGATGTAGGCATCCGGCAGGGTAACGTATTTCCCCACCACACCAATGGGAAGTCGTTCTTTCGGCTCCTTTATCCTCTTTACCATCTCTCGCCAGGCGGAGAGATCCTTCTGTCGTCTTGGCAATTCCAGCCGCTCCATAATGAAATCTCCAAGTCCCGCCTCCTCTAAGAGAAGAGGGACTTCGTAGATGGTGGGCACGGTGATGAGGGGGATGACAGCCCGGACTTCCACGTCGCAGAAGAGGGCTATCTTCTCCTTCAGTTTATCATCCACGGGGTAATCGGAACGGCAGACGATGACATCGGGCTGGATGCCGATGCTCCGGAGTTCCTTCACGCTGTGTTGGGTGGGCTTAGTTTTGAGTTCGCTGGTGGAGGAGATATAGGGGAGGAGGGTGAGATGGACGTAGAGGACATTCTCTCGACCCATATCTTTGCGCATCTGGCGGAGGGCCTCCAGGAAGGGGAGCCCCTCGATGTCGCCCACGGTGCCTCCCACCTCGGTGATCACCACCTCCGCTCCTGTCTCCCGGGCCACCCTTATGATGCTCTCCTTTATCTCATCGGTGATATGGGGTATCACTTGGATGGTCCCCCCCAAATAATCTCCCTTCCTCTCCTTGGCGATGACCGCTTGGTAGATCTGGCCGGTGGTCACATTGGAAGAGCGGGTGAGGTTCTCGTCGATAAACCGCTCATAATGGCCCAGATCCAAATCCGTCTCCGCCCCATCCTCTAAGACGTAGACCTCCCCATGCTGGTAGGGGGACATGGTCCCCGGATCGATGTTAATATAAGGATCCAGTTTTTGGATGGAGACGGCGATACCCCGGCTCTTTAGGAGGCGACCGATGGAAGCGGCGGTGACCCCCTTGCCTACGGAAGAGACTACACCCCCAGTGCAGAAGATGAACTTAGCCATCTCTACCTATGGAGAGAGCACGAAACCTCGCTCCGTGCTCTCAAAACCCTTACAAATATCACACTTGAACTCTCTTCTGACACCTGTACACTCTTTTAGGAGGTCCCAAACTATAAAAATCATATCATAACTCGATTCCCCTGTCAACGAGCGCTCTCGACTTCATGGCTAACCAGGCCTGCTTCATCCTCTCCAGTTCTTCTGGCGAAGGGGAGACCCCGCCATACCGCACCCGGATGTAACTCTCCGTCATGTAAGATAACTGCTTCTGGCTCTCAGGCCAGTTCTGACTTAGAGTGAGCAGATACTCGTAAGGAGTCTCCCCCGGCCGGCGAGGGAAACCTAGGTTTGCAGCGAACCTGAGCATGGTGGCGTAGATCCCCCTGATGGAGGAGAGCTCCTCGCGCCAAGGGCGGAGGCGATCCTTCAACCCCAGGAGCCCCTCATCTCCGGTAAGCCTTTCCCAAGCCCCTTGGAGAAAAGAGGCCAGATCTTGCGCCAGAAAGGCCGGGGAGAGTATCGACTTCCTGACCTCCCTACTTCCACTCCTCGGCATCTCTTGCCATCGGCGCAGGGATCTGGCCGTGAACCAGATGACGACCAAGAAAAGGATGATGGGCACGACCACCACAAAGATATTCATGAAATTGATTGCAAAACTGGTGATTTGTTCCAGAAATGGGTTGGCTACCGTAGTGGAAGGCTCTTCTGATAGGGGCGGGGTCAACTGAGCAAACTGTAGGGAAAGGCGAGAGAAGAGGTTCGATATGATCTGGGCTAGGAAGGCAAAAGGCAGAAGGAGGTAGTAGAGTAAGAGGGGCAAGATCTTCCCCACCCAAAACCTCAAGGGCCCCACCGTCTTAAGAGATAGAAGGTAACTGGCCACCGTCCCCAAAAGGAGAAGGGTGAGGATGGCCGAGCCAGGCACCGCCAGCCAATAGATGTGGAAAGGCGAGGGGCTCTCCCTTTGCTCCTGGGCCTTCTCCACCCGGGCCAGAGCCATGGCTAGAAGGGCGGAGAGGAAGTAGAGGAGGACAAAAGGCGCCATATCGAAGGGGAGGAGGATCATGCCCAAAACTACCGCCCCGGTGAGGGCCACCATGCCCAGCCTGAAGAGATGGCTCACAAAGTAGGGCCCTAACGATTCCCGACCCAGGTTGATGCCTCGCCACCAGAGGTAGAGGGTGGCTATAAGGGCCATGATCCCTGGGGTGATGAGCTCACCGGCGAGGATATTACCCAATCTCAAAAGTTCGCTCACCCATTGAAAATCGAGGAAAGCGTACTTTGGAAAAAGATCCGATTTGATGATTACCATGCTGGTGAGAAGGGCGGCTATAACCATCGCCAGTTGAGAATAGGGGGGACGCATCTTCGCCAAGAAGCGAGAAAGGTATATGGCTATTAGGAGGAGGGAGAAGGCGCTAAAGAGGGAGAGAAATCGGGGCCCTATCGCGCCTCCCAAGATGAGCAGGAAGGGGTAAGCCCAGCCTACCTCCATAGCCGCCACCGCGATGGTCAAGAGTTCCTTACGCCAGGCTAGGCGAGGCAGGCTCATACCTCTCCTTTCTGGCCATGGCCGCAGCGATATCCCTCTCCTCTAGATAATGGACGGTGATGCCCCTGAGTTCCCTTTCTATTCTCTTGTCCAACGAGATGAGGCAGAGGCGGCGACCCGCATCGCGCAGCCTTTCCAGTGCGTCGAGAAGGGGCTCGGTGACGATGGGGGTCACACAGATTAAGGTGGCCCCCCAGAAGAGATGGCGACTCTCCCTAGCCAGAAACTCCTCCATAGGCATGAGGGGGAAGGGGGTGACCGCAGCCAAGGCTTCCAGTATGCGGGTGATTTGGTGAGGTGCCCGCCCAGGCATCACCTTGATCGCCTGGTCAGAGAGTGGCCAACTGGAGTTGGCCAAAAAGCCCGTGGCGTACCGGTACTCCAGCGCGTGATGGGCTATAGAGGCGGCTACGGTGACCGCCTTCTCCAAAAGGGGGGCGTTCACCCCTTCCCAATGGCGGGCAAAGGTGGCCACATTTAGCATCACTACCACCTGCGGAGTGGTAGTCGGCTCATAGACCTTCACCTGGAGTCGGCGGTGGCGAGCCGTCGCTTTCCAGTGGATCCGTTTGAAGGCATCCCTAGGGCGGTAATCACGCACCCCGATGGTGCGGCTAGGGTCCTCGAAGATCCGCTGTTCAGCCTTCACCTCCCCAAAGGGCTCTTTGGAGGGCAACCCCAACTCCTCTAGGGGGATGATATGAGGGTAGACGATGAGCCGGTCGATGGTGGGCGCTTTCTTGCGGCTCTCGTAGAAGCCAAAGATGTCGCCTGAACTGAGACGCGCAGGGCCAAAGTAATGGATCCCTCGGTGGTCACATCGCAACCGATAGCCCCAGTTCACCTCCTCGTACCAGCGCATAGAGAGGAGGTTGACGAGATAACCCACCTTGGGCTTAGAGGAGGAAGTCACCCCTCCCTCCAAAAGGGTTACTTTCAAAGGGAACTGGTCCTCGATACGTAACCAGGCCAAAGGTAGGGGCTTCCGGTTGGTGACCCGAACCGTTAGTTCCACCACCTCGCCGGGGAAGGCTCTCCTCTCGCCAAGGAGGCGCACATACTCCACTCGCCGCAGCGAGTATCTATTCCACAGCCAGGCTAGGGGGGTTACGGTCAAGGTGAGGGTAGCCAAGAGGGTGAGCGCTGGCTGTTGCAAAAGGAGCCCCAAGAGGAGCCCCACTAGAGCCAGGCCTGCCCAGCCGCGCTCGAACATCTATACCTCCTCCACCGGGACCGGCACCTCTTCCACGATCTCTCGCAGGATATCCTCCACCGAACGGCCACGCAGACGAGTCTGGGGGCTGACGATGAGGCGATGGCCAAGGACGTAGGGAGCTAGGTATTTAACATCGTCAGGGATCACGTAGTCGCGACCTCTTAAGGCGGCCAGGGCTTGGGAGGTGCGATAGAGGAAGAGGGTACCTCGGGGGCTGGCTCCTAGTTCCAGAAAGTCGCAGCCTCGCGTGGCCCGAGGGATAGTGACTATGTACCGGCGCACCGAATCTTCAACCCTGATCTGACGCGCCTGGGCTATCACCTCCAGGAGATCCCCACTTGAGACGACCGGTTCTAAGGCCTCTAGAGGATCCTCCGTCCGAAAGCGAAGGAGGATCTCCTCTTCCTCCTCCTCTGTGGGATAGCCAAGTTTGATCTTGAGAAGGAAGCGGTCTACCTGAGCCTCTGGTAGAGGGAAGGTTCCCTCTAGTTCGATGGGGTTCTGGGTGGCCAAGACGAGAAAGGGGCGAGGGAGGAGCCGGGTTACCCCATCGACCGTGACCTGTCGTTCTTGCATCGCTTCCAGGAGCGCCGATTGGGTACGGGGGGTGGCTCGGTTTATCTCATCGGCTAAGAGCATCTGGGCCATAAGGGGACCGGGACGGAACTCGAAATCTTCCCTCTTCTGGTTGAAGAAAGATACCCCGGTGAGATCGGAAGGTAGAAGGTCGGGAGTAAACTGGATGCGCTGGAAAGTGCAATCTAGAGATCTAGCCACGGCCTTAGCCAGGGTGGTCTTCCCTATCCCCGGCACATCCTCAATGAGGACGTGGCCCTCGCAGAGGAGAGCCACCAGCACCAGTTCTATCACCTCCTCCTTGCCCACGATAACCTTTCCCACGTTCTCCTTGACGCGCTCCGCCATCCGGTGGATCATCTTCGCTCCTTTCATAACTCCCTGTCTATATCACCCAGCCCCAAGGGCTGAGGTTCAGCTCCCTTGCTCCCCCGGAGGAGTTAGTATAGAATTCCTCGGCTAAGGAGGAGTTCCCGTGGTCCATCACCGGCCTGAATCGGCACCCACCCCAGCCATCTGGAGGTTCACCCCTTTCGCCGAACTCAGCCGAGACAACCGACTGATCGCCCTCTCCATGTTCCTATGGGGAGCCTCTGAAGGGTTGTGGTTCTATATTTACCCTCTCTATATCAAAAGCCTGGGCGCAGACCCAGAAGAGATAGGCTTCGTCATCTCCGTAGCCATGATGGGGATGGCAGCGACCTTCATCCCCGCTGGGCTCTTAGCCGACCGTTATAGCCGGAAGAAGATCATGCTGGCCGGCTATCTACTGGGCCTTTTCTCCATAATCTTGGTAGCCATAGCCCCAGATTGGCGCGGTTTGCTTCCCGGTTTTCTCCTCTATTATATGTCGGCCTTTATCGGGCCAGCCGAGAACAGTTATATCGCCAATGCTAGCGAGGGACAAGATCTAAATCGAGCCTTTACTATGATGACCGCCGCTTACTCAGCGGGCTTCATCTTCTCTCCGGCCTTAGGAGGCTGGTTAGGAGAAGGGGTGGGGATGCGAAACGTCTTCCTTCTCTCCGCCTCCCTTATCCTCCTCTCTACCTTGGCCATTTTGCCCATTAAAGAACAACCGATATCTTATCGGTCAGCGGCTTTGGGGATAAAACCCCTCTTGAGGCACCGTCTATTTTGGGGGTTGAGTTTGGTGGTGGCTTTCTTCTACTTGGTGATCTATCTGGGCTGGCCTTTGACCCCCAATTTCCTAGAGGAGGTGCGAGGCCTAGACCTTTCCCTTATCGGCACCTTAGCCACCGCCCAATCATTAGGTGCGGTCTTCCTCGCCATGATGTTAGGCAGGCTCTCCCGGGGTGAGTGGGGGATGGTGGCCGCGGCACTACTCATTTGGGCTTCTTATGGTATATTGCTTCTCTTTCCCTTCCCCTTTGCTGTAGCCTGTGCCTATTTTCTGCGAGGCTCCTTCTCTGCCTTAGCCTCCCTCTCCTCGGCCCAGGTGGGGAAGATCTTAGAAAGCCCCTCCATGGGGCTGGGTTTTGGCCTCTTCGCTACCCTGCGTAGCCTAGCCTTGGTGCCAGGGCCCTACATCGCTGGTTACCTCTACGCTATACGTCCCGACCTCCCCTTTTTCGCCTCGATAGCCTCCATACCCGCGGTGGTGTTACTAACGACGATGGTTCTGAGAAAATCACGGTAGAAGTCTCTTACTCATCCCTACCCGTTCCTCTCGGTACTCCCTCTTCCCGTATAATCTTCTGGCCACGACGTTATGAGCCACTACCGGTAGGACAACGAACCGCTACCCCATCTTTCAGCCAGTTCAAGGAACGTCGCTCCGACCGTTTTTACGCTCTTTCTCCTTCACATAGAGGTCCAGAACTAAGGCCGTTTTGGGCCTACTAACCCCTTCTCTAACCCTTCGCATCGTTGGGCAATAGGTCTCGCCAGAAGGTCTCTTTTCTCCCCTCGATGATGAGGGGCCAATCGCTCTCCGTGGTGCCTACGATATGGAATCCCGTCTCTCCTCCGAAGAGAGGCCGGCCCCTTGCCGCCTCTAGATGCTCCCCAGTTCCTTTCCTACCTTCTCGAAGATGGAAAGCCCTTTATCTAAATCTTCCCGGCCGTGGGAGGCGGAGTTCATCACCCGAATGCGGGCCAGGCCTCGGGGGACGGTGGGGTAGCCGATAGCCATAGCGAAGACCCCCTCCTCGAAGAGACGCCGGGAGAACTCTTGGGCAAGGGATGCCTCTCCCAACATCACCGGGGTGATGGGGGTCTCGCTCTTGCCGGTGTCGAACCCCAGGCTTTTCATCCCCTCTTTGAAATAGCGGGTGTTCTCCCACAGTTTGTCCACTAGTTCGGTGGAGGAGTCCAAAAGATCGACGGCCGCGATGCAGGCAGCGGTATCGGCGGGGGTGACGGCGCTGGAGAAGATGAAGGGGCGTCCCCTTTGCCTCAGCCACTCCACGATTTTCTTTCTCCCGGCTATATACCCGCCGACGACGCCGAAGGCCTTGGATAAGGTCCCCATTTCGATATCCACTCTCCCGTGGAGGCCGAAATGGTCAACCACGCCTCGGCCGCCACGCCCCAAGACCCCTTCACCATGGGCGTCATCTACCATGAGAAGCAGGTTATGCTCTTCTGCTACCTCTACCAGATCCGGCAGGGGGGCGATATCGCCATCCATAGAGAAGACACCATCGGTGACGATTAAGCCGCGGCGGTAGTCCCTCTCCGCTTCCACGACCTCCCTCAGGCTCTGGGCATCCCGATGGGCGAAGCGGATGATCTTGGCTCGAGATAGGCGGCAGCCGTCGATGATGCTGGCGTGGTTAAGTTCATCGGAGAAGATGACATCTTCTCTATCCACTAAAGCAGGGATGGTGGCTAGGTTGGCGCAGAAGCCCGATTGCAAAGAGATGGCTGCCTCCACCCCTTTGAATTCGGCCAGCCTCTTCTCCAACTCCAGGTGGAGGGTCATTGTCCCAGCGATGCTCCGCACCGCCCCAGGCCCCACGCCATACTTCTCCAAGGCCTTTTGGGCGGCCTCCTTGAGTTGGGGGTGGTTGCAGAGGCCTAGGTAGTTATTGGCGCAAAAATTGAGCACCCGCTTCCCATCGACAGTGATCCACGCCCCCTGGGGCGACTCGATAGTCCGGATCACATTATAGAGCCCTTGCTCTTTCAACTCCTCTATCTGCTCGTCGAGGAAGGCGAGTTTATCCTTGGCCACCTTATCTCCTTTCTAGGGGAATAACACCACCTTTCCGCACTGGCCCGATCGCATCAGTTCCATCCCCTTCTCGAAATCCTCCAGGAGCAGCCTGTGGGTGATGATAGGGCTCACATCCACAGCGCCAGAGGCGAGAAGAGCCCGAGTACGGTACCAGGTCTCCCAGATCAACCGGCCGACTACGCCGTAGAGCGTTACCCCCTTGAAGATGATCTCCTCGGCTAGGTCTACCTCTAAAGGCCGGGAAGGTATGCCTAGAAGGACAACATAGCCGCCGTTTCTTAACGCCTTCAGCCCTTGATGGATGGCCGAGGGGTGCCCAGACATCTCTAGGAGAATATCCACCCCCTCGCCATCGGTGGCAGCCCACACCTCCTCTGCTACATCGACCTTAGTGGCGTCGAAGACCAGGTCTGCCTTCATAAGGCGTGCTAGGTCTAAGCGAAAGGGGATAACTTCACTGGCATAAACAGCGGCTGCACCGGCGGCCTTGGCGATGCCGATGGCCATTAAGCCGATGGGCCCACAACCAGTTATAAGCACCCTCTGGCCCGCAAGAGGGTGGGAGAAGGCAGCATGGACAGCATTGCCAAAGGGTTCCTGGATGGAGGCTACCTCCCAAGGGAGATCAGGGGGGTTGAGCCAGGCGTTTTCTGCCGGAAAGGCTACATATTCGGCAAAACTTCCAGGCCTATCTACACCGATGATGGAGTAATTTCGGCAGACATGCGACTGGCCGGTGCGGCACTGGTAACAGAGGCCGCAGACGATGTGAGTCTCGGCGGAGACCGGATCTCCTACCATGAGAGTGTCCACCTCTTCCCCTAAGGCCACTACCTCGCCCGCGAATTCGTGCCCCATGATAAGGGGAGGTCTAACCCTACCCTCTGCCCAGGGGTCCCAATTGTAGATATGGAGGTCGGAGCCACATATAGAGGTGGCTCTGACCCTAACTAGCACATCTTTGGGCCCTATCCGAGGGACCTCTGCGGTGATCAATGCCGCCCCTGGCCCGGACTCGGTCTTGACCACCGCCCTCATCTTCTCTGGCATCTTCGCCCTTTTGTCTACGATTTCACAACCGTCATATTAGCACCGTGTACAACTGCCGTCAACCCACTTGATATGTGGAAAGGAAAGCAATAGAATAGAGAGTGATAGATATGGATGGCGAAGCGGGGCTATGGGGGTGATGAGGGATGAGAAGGAAGGTAGTTATCGTTTTGGCCTTGGGGCTCCTTTTGGCCGTTTTGGGCCTGTACTTGACTAGGGGAAGGGGCGAGGTGAAAGAGGAAGAGGTAGCGGTTTTTCCCTCCCCATCGCCCTCGCCAACGGCGACGGAAATCCCACCGGAGCCCGCACCCACCCTAGAGCGGGACCCCTTCGCTCCCTATCGAGAGTATATGGTGCGCACCCACATCCAGAGACGCGGCATCGGCGATAAAAGGGTGATTAAGGCCATGCTCACCGTCCCCCGCCACGAGTTCGTGCCTCCGGAGTATCAAGAACACGCCTACGCCGACCGGCCTTTGCCTATCGGCTATGGCCAGACCATCTCTCAGCCCTATATCGTGGCCCTCATGACTACGCTTCTGGATTTAGAAGAGGGCGATAGGGTACTGGAGATAGGTACAGGCTCGGGGTACCAGGCGGCCGTTCTAGCGGAGATCGTAGATGAAGTCTACACTGTGGAGATCATCCCTGAGTTGGCGGAGTCAGCGGCGAAAAGGCTCAAACGGTTGGGATATGCCCAGGTGCAGGCGGCGAATCTAGACGGCTATTACGGCTGGGAAGAGCACGCACCCTACGATGGTATCGTCGTCACCTGTGCCCCAGATCACATACCTCCGCCCCTCCTCGAGCAACTGAGGGATGGGGGCCTTATGGTTATCCCCGTAGGCCCTCCTGGTGCCTACCAGACCCTCTGGCTGGTCAAAAGAGAGGGTGACGAATTCCGTTACGAGAACTGGGGCGGTGTCGCCTTCGTGCCCCTCACCGGGGAACATTAACTATTTGCCCCTTTTGTGCCCCTAATCAAAGGATAGAATACCGCTAGCCCAACTATATAAGCCCCCCCGGCGCAAGCCAGAACCCAGGAGAAGCCGAAGGTGAGCGCTCCCATGGAGGCCAAAATAGAGGAGAGGACTGAGGCGCAGCCGTTGATCCCCCAGGCCCAGGGGATGAGGCCGGGCGCTAAGCGGCTAGTTACCGCTATCCCCTTGGGGAAGGGGAGCCCCATGAGAAAGCCTAAGGGGGCCAAGATGAGGATAGAAGATAGAAGGCGGAGCCCTAGCCCTAGCCCCAGGAGCGATCTGAAGAGAAGGGGCAGAAGAAAGGGGTAGAGAAAGATCATCGCCCCCAGAAGGAGGACCCCTCGGCCCAGAGGGAGCCTGGGGGAGGAGAAGCTGCCCAGGCCGGAAAAGGTGAGGAGGGCGAAGAGCACAGCGCCCAAGGCGTAGACGGGGTGGCCGAGGAAGAGGATGAACCTCTGGATCAGGGGGATCTCCACGAAGAGATAGCCTATGCCCAAGAGGAAGAAGTAAAGAAATATCCGGCCCTTTATCCTTCCACCTCCTATCCCCCTCAGAAAAAAGAGGGGGAGGATTATCATGAGTAACGACGCTATAAGGGCTAGGATGAGGAGCGCCAAGAGGACGAGATATCCGCTCCCTCCAAAGGGCTGCCATATCTTCCCCAGGCTCTCTAAGATGGCCGGAACCTGTTTCCAGGTGAAAAAGTGGAAGAAGAAAGGCCTATCATCGGAAGGAGGGGAGATATCGAAGGGGTAAGCGCGATAGAACTCGGCTTTATCTCGGGCTCTCAGGATATCTTGAAAAGCGAGGTAATATTCCGGCCTCTCTAAGAGATATATCTTGTTCGCCTCCTCGATGGGCATGCCCGGGTAGTAGACTAGGTCGAGTTGCCTTTCCGAGGCGAACTCTCTTATCTTCTCGATCTCCTCAGGGGTAAATTGGCTCCGCTTCACCAGAAGAAGCATAGTGGAGAAGGAGCGCAAAGCGGCTATATGCTGACCGGGGTCTATTCCTGCCCTCTCCAAGGCTGTAACCGCCAGGGTCAGGGCGCGTAGCTCCTCCGAGGGGGGCATCTGGAGCCAGCGGTGGGCCAATAGTATCCCCTGGGGCGAGAGATGCTCCCAATATTCCACGAACGCTTCTTGAGTGTAGGTGTAATTCTCCTGGAGGCTATAGGCCCCTGAGGTCACGGGTCGAAAACTATCAGACAAAGATAGTTGAATAAGGTCAAACTGGGCATCAGTGCGCTTGAGATAACTTCTTCCGATCTCGTTCACTACTGCCACCCGCTGGTCTTGAAATATCCCCCCCGCGAAATCGCCGTAGAGCTCTCTTACCACGTAGGTTACAAGGGGGTTCGCTTCCACAGCCACCACCTTTTGGGCGCCCTTTCGCAAAGCGACTAAGAGATCTAAACCCCCTCCAGGCTCCAGTATGAGAACCTGGGGCTCGGACACAAGTTCGTAAGGGAGGGAAACGGGCAGATAATCTAGGAAGGAAAGGTCAGTTTCCGGTGTGGCGGAGGTAAGAGGCCACAGATTATCCCCATCAGTGGTGATACCAAACTGGGAGGGGAGCGGGCCAAAGTAGGAGGGGGTGAGCCCCGGCGCAGCGTGAATCCCGGGGCTCTTGACCACATCCACCCGCGAAAAGGCGTTCCAACGGCGGAAGAGGAGTTCCGCTCCCTTGTACCGCAAAGAGTTGCTGAGAGGCTTATAGAGGGACATCCTAATAGTGAAATAGTCTGGCAACAAGAGGAGAATCGAGAGCCATACAATCAGCACTGCCATGGAAGCGGCTATTCTCCTTGGCGAGCGACCATAAGCCAAGAGGAGGGTGGCCAGAGCGCCCCCCAAAGAGGCCAGGACCACCGTTCCCTCCCCGCCCCATAGAGAGAGCGAAACCAAGGCCACGATGCACCCCAAGCCCGAGCCCGCCAGGTTAAAGAAGTATATACGGCTCTCCTGGCCCACCAGGAGGGCCAGAGGGGCCCCGATCGTTAGCCCAGCCAAGAAGAAAGGAAGGACCAAGGAGAGGTAATATATAGCCAGATATAAGATCTGGCGGCGGTCCCAGGCGATCAGATAGGAATCGAAAGGTATGTAGTTACTGATAAAGTAGCAAGCCGGGAGGCCGAGAGAGAAGAGAAAGGAGTATATGAAGAGGGAAGAGGGGAGATCCCGGCGTAGGAGTCTGGGGAAGACAGCCAAGGCGCTCCCTGAGGCTCCAAAGCCCAAAAGCGCAAGGCTCACAGCCATGAAGGCGAAATGGTACCCTTGGGCCACGGAGAAGATGCGGGTGAGGGCGATCTCGAAGGTGAGGGTGGCTGTGGAGACAAAGAATATAGCCCAATAGATGGGGGACATATAACCTTCTCCCAGGACCGACCCAATTAGGGAATAGTCCCAGTCAAGAATATAACAGAGCCCGATGGCCGGGTCAAGAAAGGCCCCGTTGACAGCCTGAAATGGGACTTGTTATAATGGACAAGAGCGATGAGGAGGAAGGAACGATGATCAAATTCGCCACCGATGAGTGGGCTAAGGCCCTTAGGGAGAAGATTAACGAAAGCGAGGCCTATACCCAGGCGGCTCGCAACTGGGAGGGAGATTTTTACTTCATCGTTGACGCAGGCGACGGGGTTGAGGAGCCGATCTACGTCTACATGGATCTCTGGCACGGCAAATGTCGGGAGGCGTTCGCCACCACCGACCCCAGCGCCAAGGAGCCCGTCTTCAGGATGAGCGGCCCTTTAAGCAAGTGGCGCCAGGTGATCGAGAAGAAACTAGATCCCATTCAGGGGCTTTTAACCCGGCAGTTCAAATTGAAGGGCGATATGGTGATGATCATGAAGAACGTGAAGGCAGCCCAAGAATTGGTGAACTGCACCACCCTGGTACCTACTGAATTCCCGGAGTAGGTTTTTGAGGAGGTAAGCGATGGCTCGATTTATGGTTGTCCACTCTACAGCCGCATTGAGCGATCAAGAGCAAGCGGTGGCTGGGGCGAGGGAGATGATCGCCTCTCTCCCACCTGGTGTCAAATGGCTTAGTAGTTGGCTCGCTTTGAAGGCGCCTAAGATGTTCTGTGAATGGGAGGGGCCCGATATGGATGCCATCTTGGCCGCCCTGAGTCCGGTGCTGGAGCAGATGCCAGTGGAGGCTCTCTACGAGGTGGCCCACGTAGATCCCCGTTGGTACGAAGAGTAGAACCCCCTTGGGTTTATCCCGGGCCGCGGCTCTACCTCACTGAATAAGGTGCCATATGGTTATTCTTTGATATCCGGGGAGCGAAAGATGTGGTATTTTAATAGTCCAGAGATCGTCTTCGGTGAGGGGGCCCTCGCCCATCTGGAAGAGATAGAGGGGCGACGGGCCTTCATCGTCAGCGATGAGAACCTGGTGGCCCTAGGCTTCGTCGAGAAAGTACAGGGTCGTCTAGCCAAGGCGGGCATGGAGAGCGGTCTTTTCTCTCGGGTGGAGCCCGACCCCTCCTTGGAGACAGTGTCTCGCGGGGCCCAGGCTATGGCTGATTACCAGCCTGACTGGATAGTTGGCCTGGGAGGTGGTTCTTGTATCGATGCTGCCAAAGCGATGTGGGTCCTTTACGAGCGCCCCGATATCAAGCCGGAGGCGATAAACCCGGTCGAGAGGCTAGGCTTGCGACGAAAAGCGCGCCTTATAACCATTCCCACCACCGCTGGAACGGGGGCCGAAGTCACCTGGGCGATAGTCCTCACCGACACCAAAGAGGAGAGGAAACTAGGCTTGGGCTCTCGGGAGAACCTGGCCGATATAGCGATTGTGGACCCCACTCTATCGAAGAGTATGCCCCTCCGCCTCACTGCTGACACGGGCTTGGATGCCCTCACCCATGCCCTGGAGGGTTATGCCTCCGCCTGGGCCAACGATTTCAGCGATGGGCTGTGCCTCAAGGCGATAGAGTTGATCTTTCGCTACCTCCCTCGGGCCTATGAGGACGGAAGTGACGAAGAAGCGCGAGAGAGGATGGCCAACGCCGCCACCCTGGCTGGGCTGGGGTTCGGCAACTCCATGGCTGGTCTGGCCCACAGCATGGGACACGCCTTGGGCGGGGTCTTCCACACCCCTCATGGGAGAGCGGTGGGCCTTTTCCTGCCCTATACCATCGAATATGCCGCCCGCCTAAAGCCCGGCCGTTACGCCCAGATCGCGCACCACCTTAGCCTTCCAGTCCAAACGGAAACCGAAGGGGCAAAAAGCCTGGTCCAATCCATAAGGGAACTCCTGGAGCACCTAGAGCAACCTATGAGCCTAAGAGAGGCGGAGATCGAGCGAGGGGCTCTGCAGGAGCGCATCGATAAGCTCATCGAGAACGCAGAGAACGAGGCCACTACAGTGGTGCACCCACGTATCCCCACCACCGAGGAAATGAAACGCCTCTTCCTCTACGCCTACGAGGGGAAAGAGATCGATTTCTAAAGTCGGTTTGTTGTGAAGAGCCTGCGAGGTGGAGAGACGCTGGCATGGATCTATTCAAGGGAAAAAGGGTTACTTGGCTGGACGGGTGTTATTTAGGCGGTTTAGCCTTCATTTGTGCAATCCTAACCTTCAACCTCTTATTGAATTCCCTTCTTCTAATCTATTTGGCTATCCTTTTGGTTCTTGCTTTCCTCTTTTATGCCACCAGACGGCGAGATGTGCCACCCCACTTGAGATGCTTATGGCTTATGGGGCTGCTTTCCCTCTTTCCCTACCCTTTCGTCGATTACCTCTTTGAGGCTAGGCTCAGATTGGTTACCTACCTCACCAACGACCTCAGGGTAGTAGCCACCCCTCCCTATATAGTTCTTTATTGGCTCTTGGGGGTGACTCTATTTGGCTATTGCTACTATCGAGTCCTGGGCGTGACGGGAAGGAGATGGGTAGCAGGGCTTACGACCGGCCTCTTCGCCGCTGGCAGTACCACTGTAGTAGAGAACCTCTTTAACCTCATGGGGTTCTATCGGAATACCAGTAGTTATTTCCTGATCGGTTATATCCCCCTTTTCATACCTTTGGGCTACCTACTTACCTTCTCGCTTATGCCCCTCTACTTGCGCTATAGGTATCTGGCTGGCCTCCTGCTTTACCCTTTCGCCGGGGCTAGTTGGTGGATATTCTACCGACTCATCTCCTGGGTGGCTTCCACCTGTGGGTGAGAGGTGTTTTATGAAGGAGGGTCATGAACGGCTACCTGGGAAAACTCCTCCTCGTCGATCTGACAAGCGGCGAGATCAGAGATGAACCCCTAAATGCCGAATATTGTCAAAAGTTTATCGGGGGAAGCGGCCTGGCTTGCCGTTACCTCTACGACTTTATCGATAGCCATAGCGACCCTCTGGGCCTGGAGAACACCCTCATCTTTATGACCGGGCCCCTGGTGGGGACACGAGCCCCCTCCTGTGGCAGATATGTGATTTGTGCCCGTTCCCCTCAGACGGGGATCTGGGGGGAGAGCAATATCGGGGGCTTTCTGGGCCCTGAGATCCGCTTTGCGGGCTACGATGGGGTAATGATCCGAGGCCAGGCCCCAATGCCGACCTATCTTTTCATCAAGGATGGCAAAGCCGAACTCCTTTCGGCTTCCCATCTCTGGGGGCAGGATAGTTACAAGACGCAGGAGGCGATTAAGGAGGAATCAAGAGATAAGCGGCTGCGAGTGGCTTGCATCGGGGAGGCAGGAGAGAACTTAGTCAAATACGCTGCAGTGATGGGGGATGGGGGACGAGCGGCTGGGCGCACCGGGATGGGAGCGGTGATGGGAGCCAAAAGGCTCAAGGCTGTGGCCTGCCGAGGGAGGGAACTCATCCCCTTGGCCAAGAGAGAGACTTTCCACGAGATAGCCCGAGCAGCCCTCCTTGAGATGAAAGACGATGTAACTACCCAGATCCTTCATCAGACGGGCACTGCCGGTAGCGCGGACTATTTCTCCCTCTTGGGGAATATGCCCAACAGATATTTTTCCCAAGGGGGTTTCCCCGGAGTGGAGGAGATCAGCGGCAGCGTCATGGCGGAGAGGATCCTCAAAGGCACGAGCGGCTGCTTCGCCTGCCCGGCCCAATGTGGCCGCCTGGTGGAGATCAAGAGATATGAATTAGAGAAGACCGTCGGCCCGGAATATGAGACCGTAGCAGCCCTGGGCTCCCTCCTTCTCATAAGCGACCTGGAGGCTGTCTCCTACCTTGGCTACCTTTGTAACGCCTATGGCCTGGACACCATTACCACCGGCGTGACTATCGCCTTGGCCTATTATCTCTATCAGGAAGGGATCATCGATGAAGAGGAGACAGGCGGTCTCAAACTCCGCTGGGGTGACCCTGAGCCTGTCATCCAACTGGTGAAAACGATCGCTCAGCGGCAAGGCTTTGGCGACCTTTTGGCTGAGGGAGCAGAGGCCGTGGCCAACCATTACGGGGTGGAAGATCTGGCGGCCCAAGTGCAGGGGCTGGAGGTGGCGATGCATGACCCTCGGGCCAGTGCTGGGGTGACTCTTTCCTATCTGACCTCCCCGCGAGGTGCCTGCCACAATAAGAGCGATATGTACTGGGTCGATGTAGGGCGGATCATCGAGGAGGTAGGTGTTGGAGCCATGGATCGCTTCCAGGAAGAGGGGAAGGCGGAGGTTGTAGCCCGCCACCAGAACTGGCGAAGCGTTTGCGACGCCCTCATTACCTGTACTCTCATGAACGTCCCGGTAAAGGGGTTAGTCGATATGTTGAATGCGGCCACCGGCTGGGAGGTCGACCTAGAAGAGATGATGACTGTAGGGGAACGGATCTTTAACTTGAAACGGGCCCTCAACCTTAAGTTGGGCTGGAGGCTGGAGGGAGAGAGGCTGCCCTCTCTTCTCCGGCGGCCCTTGGAGGAGGGGGGCACGGGAGGGTATGTGCCTGATGTGGAGAGGTTGTTGCACGATTACTATCTAATCCGAGGCTGGGAGAGGGAGACGGGGAAGCCCTCGCAAGAGAGGCTCTTATCCCTCGATTTGGCTGAGGTGGCTCTGGAGTTGTGGGGAGGGGTGAGATGAGGGTCCAGAGACAAAGATGCACCGGCTGTGGATATTGTCTCCTCACCTGTCCGGAGGAGGCCATCTCCTCCGACGGTTGGGCGAACATCGATGAGGCCAAATGTACCGACTGCAATCTCTGCTTCTTTGTCTGTCCTAATGACGCCTTGGTGACCGATACGCCGCTGGAGGTACCAAAGCCTCAACTCCGTGGGCGGTACGATGCGGTTATCGTCGGGGCAGGGATAGGGGGACTCATGGTTGGGGCGGCTCTGGCTAAAGAGGGGTGGAGGGTAGCCCTCTTTGAGAAGCTCTCCTTTCTAGGTGGCTGCTATACCGAGTTAGACTATCGGGGCTATAGGGTTACCACCGCCGCTTGGACCTCCCTGGGGGAAAAGTGTAATATCGGTCGCTTCCTCGAAGAGTTGGGGGCCTCGGTGAGGTATATCAGCCTCAGGGATAGAGGAGGTGCCCAGCAGTCCACTATCCGCTTCCGCGACGGGAGAGACTACCCTAGCCTGGAGGCTATACTCCCTCCCCACGAACGCCGTGCGTTCTTGAGGGCCATAGCCGAAGGGAGGAAGAAGGATCTACGATGTATCAATACCTATGACCACATGAAAAGATACATACAGAACGAGGAATTTTTGGCCGCTATTGACTCCCTAGTGAGCACCGCCTCTGGGGTGAAGATCGAGGCCTTCCCAGCCAGCGAATTCATCCAGATTATGGTAGATGTTATCGCTGCGGGCTCAGAGTTCGCTTTTCCCGTGGGCGGGACACGCTCTCTCATCGAGGCCCTAGTCCGGATCATCCAGGAGAACGAGGGGGAGATCTATTACCCGGCAGAGGTAAGCGAGATCTTGATAGAGAATGGAAAGGCGGTGGGGGTGGCTTTGAAAGGGGACAAGGAAGTCCGTGCTGGGGTAGTAGTTCACAACGCTGGGGCGAGAAGGTTAGCGAGGCTTGTCGGCCGAGATAGGCTTCCTCCTGGCTATGTTGAGCGTATTGAGGGGTTATTACCTATGGATTGTGGGGCTCTCATCCTGGGGACGAAGGAGCCCCTCTACACTCAGGCTCCCATGTTGTTGACGCCGGGATGCGACCGGGTGGTGGGGATCTTCGCCCCTACCTTCTTCGACCCCTCCGTGGCACCCCTGGGTAAGCATATGGTAGATGTCTTCTTCCCCACTTATTCTACTGATCGGAGGAAGGAACTAGAGTTGGCGTGGGGCGACCTCCATGCCCTCTTTCCCCACCTCAAAGAGGTTCTGGATATAGCCATCCCCATGTTATTCATCGGCGGTTGGACCGGCGCGGAGAGCGCCCAAACTTTCGGCCAGGTGGGAGAAGAGCGGCTGGACCCTCGGACCCCGGTGGAGAACCTTTATCTCGTGGGTATGGATGCGATAGGCTCGGGGGCGGCCGGCGATCTCATCCCCATGGGGGTGAGAAGGCTTCTTGATTATCTCGTTTGAGAGGAGGAGTGATGAAGGAGAGCAAAATCCAAAGTTCCACCGTCAGCCGGGGCTTATACTTCGAGGATTTCGAGGTCGGCTGGGAGGTAACCAGCCCCGGGCGCACAGTAACGGAAACGGATATTATCCTCTTCGCTGGCCTTTCTGGCGACTATAATCAACTCCACACCGATGCCGAGTTCGCCAAGGGGACGATTTTCGGCCAGCGGGTGGCCCACGGGCTTTTGGGCTTGACTATGGCCTCCGGTTTGACTAGCCGCTTGGGTTTCATCGAAGGGACCGCGGAAGCGTTCTTGGGTCTCACCTGGAAGTTCAAGGCCCCCATCTTCATCGGCGATACCATCTCCCTCAAGGCCAAGGTGACCCGCAAGAAGGCCCTTGGCCGCCTGGGTGGGGGGATAATAGTATTGGATGTGGTCTTGGTCAACCAGAAGGGGGAGAAGGTACAAGAAGGGGAATGGAGGGCCTTGATCAAGGGGTACCAGGGATAACCAGAAGATAGGCTAGGATGCACCTCCTTCCCCACCGCGCTAGGCGCAGGCCTCCTTCCCAACATTCCTCTCGGAAGCATTTGCCCCTGTGGCCTCCCCGTGCTATACTTTTTTTGTTTTTAGAAAATCCCCTCCCTTGTGGAGAGCAGATAGAAAGGAAGCATGGGCAAAAACATGGAAGATGAGATAACCATTACCCTGGAGAAGCCAGAGTCGGAGATGACATTGGATGAAAAGATAGAGAAGTCCAAGGAGATCATCAAGAAAGCCATCGAGCATTGGAAGCCCCATATCGGGCTGGCCTTCAGCGGCGGCAAGGACTCCACTGTTATCCTTAGCCTTATCCGGGAGATTTACGGCCGAGTCCCCATCCCGGTCATGACCAACGACACGGGGGTGAAGTTCCAGGAGACCTACGAGTTTAGAAGTCGGCTGAAAGAGGAGTGGGGCCTGGAAATGATAGTAGCCCGCCCCCGAAAAAGTTATGAGGAGGTCAAAGGGGAGCGGGAGAGGTGTTGCTATTGGTTGAAGATCGAGCCCGCAGAGCGGACGATGGTGGAGCAGGGGTGGAAGGCTTGCTTCGTGGGCATCCGACACGATGAGCATGCGGCCCGCTCTCGGGAGGAGTACATAAGCGAGAGGGAGAATGGCATCTATCGAGTCCATCCCCTCTTGCACTGGAAGGAGGATGACATCTGGGCCTACATCCGTAGCCACAACCTTCCCTATAACCCCCTCTATGACAAGGGGTACCGGAGCATCGGCTGCAAGCCCTGTACGGTTCCCACGCCTGAGGAGGGGGTGGAGAGGTCAGGAAGGGACCAGGACAAAGAAGAGATCATGGAGAGGTTGCGGGGATGGGGTTATTGGTAGTGGGCTTTCCATGAGGGAGGAAGGGTTTTGAGGAGGGTTCTCATCACCGGAGGGGCTGGGTTCATCGGCTGCAACCTGGCCCATCGTCTTCTATCCCAAGGAGGGGGGGTTACCATCTATGATAACCTCTCTCGGAAGGGGACGGAGAGGAACGTCGCCTGGCTTCATGAGAATCATGGAGAGGCTTTTCAACTGATAAGGGGCGACGTCAGGGATGCAGAGAGGCTAGAGAAGGTGGTAGGTAAGGCAGATCTCATCTACCATCTCGCTGCCCAAGTGGCGGTCACCACTTCAGTCCTCGACCCCAGAGAGGATTTCGAAATCAACGCCTTGGGCACCCTCAACGTCCTGGAGGCAGCGAGGAGGTGCAAAAACGAACCGATCGTTGTCTTCACCTCCACCAATAAGGTGTACGGTGCTCTAGAGGGTATAGAGGTCGTGGACAAGGGCAGTCGGTACGACTTCGCCGATCTCCCCCAAGGTATTTCTGAATCCCATCCTTTAGATTTTCACTCCCCGTACGGCTGTTCCAAGGGGGCGGCTGATCAATACGTCAGAGATTATGCTCGCATCTATGGCTTTCCTACCGTCGTCTTCCGCATGTCTTGCATCTACGGCCCTCGCCAGTTCGGCAACGAAGATCAGGGTTGGCTGGCTCACTTCTTGATCTCCTCCCTTCTGGGACGCCCCATCACTATCTATGGCGACGGCAAGCAGGTAAGGGATATCCTCTATATCGATGATCTCCTAGACGCTTTTGAGGCAGCGGTAGAGAGAATCGAGGTGGCAAAGGGCCAGGTCTATAACATCGGGGGAGGACGAGAGAACACCATATCCGTATGGGTGGAGTTCAAGGAGATATTGGCCGAACTCCTGGGACGCTCAGTTGAGGCGGAGTTCAGCGACTGGCGGCCGGGCGATCAGCCGGTCTATATCAGCGACATAAGCAAGGCTCACCGGGAGTTGGTTTGGAGCCCTCAGGTGTCGGTGAGAGAGGGCACAAGAAGGCTGTTCGATTGGGTCAAGAGCCACAAGGACCTTTTTGAGTGACCTTAGCCCTCTCTTTAGTACGGCTTTCCTATTGTCCCTCTTCTTATCTCCTGATAAAATGGGGTCGTGAGCCACCTAGTTCCCCCCAACCTTTTGACCTCTCGGGGAAAAGGAAGGTTTTTTCTCCTTTTCTGGGGCGTCTTTTTGCTTTTCTCCTCTTTGACTTCCTCCCAGCCTTCTCACGCCTTGCCCCGCCCCCACCTGGGCTACGGGGCTTTTGTGGCCAACCTGGGCAATTTGAATATGGTCAATGACCTGGGCTTCGGCTGGTTCGCCCACCCTCTCTCCTGGGCGGGTGCTGAGCCCATAAATAACAGTTACCAGCCAGACGACCTCGATAACATCGTGGACGCCGCGCAAAGCAACAACCTAAAACTCATCCTCCGAGTGAGCGATGCCCCGGATTGGGCTTGGGGTATGGGTGATCCCTCCCAATGGGCCAATGAATTCGGCGATTTCATGGTCTGGGTAGCAGGGCGCGTGAAGAGCCGTGCCCCAAACCTGGAGGTAGCCTATGTCATCTGGAACGAGCCGAACTTGCCTAATGAGTGGGAAGGGAGAGCATCCCAACCGTCATGGATGGTCAACTTGCTCCAGGCCGCCTACCCCCGCATTAAGGCGGTTGACCCGGAGGCTGTGGTGGTAGCCCCGGGTATGGCCACTACCGGGGGGTCCTTCTCTGGATGCGGAGTGAATATCAGCACCACCGCGGTGGGCATGAACGCCACTTACACCCAAAGACTCCTGGCTACATTGGCGATGAACG